>Ga0075479_10000521_pt1 | contig 16654 bp, 12 predicted proteins | sample DEB08_DNA_8_FD_76341 | JGI IMG/M metagenome (GOLD analysis project Ga0075479, IMG submission 76341) | Aqueous microbial communities from the Delaware River and Bay under freshwater to marine salinity gradient to study organic matter... | ecosystem: Environmental > Aquatic > Marine > Coastal ... | reverse complement strand
CCGCCCATGCCGCCGCCGAACTGCTTCAATACCTGAACAGCAACAAACGAATCCGGCATCACGACGGTAAGAGGCTCATCGGATTGGTTCGTGACGAACACGAAACCGCCAGTGGAGTCTTTTGCGACGACACTGGTCTCGACTCGACCATCTTCCATCGCGTCAAAGACATCGACCTTTTCAGCAGTTGGGTCGTACTTTGGCCTCAGAATCAGCGACCTCTTGCTGGTGGAAGCCTTCGGGTCAGCCTGACTATCCGCCACGTTCAACAGCAAAACTCCTGCTAACGCGACTACCATTGAACATGTACGAACAACCGAACGATTGATACTCATCGAGTAAACTCCTGCGCCATCCAGTTCTGGACAAAGCGGTCCACATTACTGACCATCTGGTCAACAAGTAGAGAAAACGGCAAAGGTGGAGAAAGTTCCGTTTCAATTATCGCGGATTTTTACGGCTTCACAATAAAAAACATTCGCAAGGGAGCCGAAGCAATAGTTTCTGGCGACGAACAGACGGACAGCGTAATGCTGGAGAGTTCGACCGGAAGTAACCAAATCGACAGTTCTTCCGATTGCGCCGGACACAATCCGAAACCTTCCCAGACTACCAATCTTTCCGAATTGCGCAACCTGTACCGCCCCAAAATCTTTGAGAGTCCGCCGAAGAGTCAAATCACTGCTGCTGCTGTAACTGACCGGCAGGCGTGTGTTCAGCGAGGTCGGCTCGCATTCGCCGAGTCGCCTCGGCCACGGCCTCTCGCCAGCGATCCTCGCTGAATTCCTCCTGCAAAGCCGCTGATCGCCACGCAAAGTTGATTCCTCGCGAACTATTGACGACCGCCCCCAGCCCGGTTGTGTCAAAAGCTCCGGCTGTATCGGCCGATGCCCCGCCCTGAGCACCATAACCAGGGACCAGGAACGGAACCCCCGGCATGCGTTGCCGCAACTCGTTGAGCTGTTCCGGCCAGGTCGCTCCAACAACTGCCCCGACACACCCGTAATCAACAGATGCTGACCTTGTGGACGCAGCAAGCTCCGTCACTCGATCTGCGACAATCTTGTAAACCGCGTCGCCACCAGCCTCGGGATCCTGGAAGACAGCCGCCCCGGGATTGCTGGTTCTCACCAACACATAGACCCCGGCTCCACGCTGTGATGCTATGTCCACGAAGGGCTGCAGCGTATCAGCTCCGAGGTAAGGGTTAACTGTCAGAGCGTCGGCAGGCCACTCCGCCGCTAACGGGTCTTCTCCCGCCAGCCAGCCTTTCGCATAGGCTTCAGCCGTCGAACCAATATCACCACGTTTTGCGTCTGCAATGACCAGGAGCCCCAATTCGCGGGCGCGTGTCATGATTCGATGCAGCGAGACCATTCCGGGAACACCAAGCTGTTCAAAGAACGCAACCTGTGGCTTCACCACGGCAACGGAATCCGCAACGATCTCGAGGATCTCGAACCCAAACATCTCAAAGCCACGCGCTCGCTGCTCCGCAACGCTTCCCCCCGCAGCGGCCGCCTTGCCCCGAATCTCTTCCGGAAGCAGTTCCCACCGCGGGTCAATCCCGATCAGTGCCGGAGTTTGCTTTTTCTGAATCTCGTTGTGCAGACGTGTCGCGAAATCTGTCATTGAACCGCTCTTTTCCATTCTTCATTCGGCTGGAGTGATCGTGAGGCCGCTGGCGACTCTCTGCGGTGCGGAGAATAAAGACGTCCCCGGCCTTGTCAAATCCGACAGAAAACCAGCATCCGTCACAGGCCATTTCACAGCCCATTTCCCGGAATCTGCAGCGAAACAAATGCTCCATCGGTCTTCGCCTGGTCCCGCTGACGGACCAGCAGCAGTCCCCGGCCGACTGTCAGGACACCGTGATCAAGCCACGCGTCCCGATCGAGAACTTCCAGGAGTGGCTGAAACTCCGACGAATGAGAGACCGCGTTGTCGCAAACAAGCACTTTACCATTCCAAATGCTGCGAATTGTGGGCCACCATTCGTGATATCGTGATCGATCCGTATCCAGAAAAATCATGTCAAATCGGGCCTCCACATGCTGTTGCAAGAACTCGTCAATCTCCTGATTGTGCAACCGCACGAACTGTGAGAAACCAGCGATACTGAGATTTCTCGCAGCCTCCCTGTGGCGATCGCTGTTCCGATCCACGCTGTCAAGTGTTGCACCGACCGCTGCTGCTGCCCGTGCAAGCCAGATCGTTGAATAACCGTTGGAGGTGCCCAGTTCCAAAATGCTCGCTGGCCGTTCCTCCTCAACAAGCAGTTCCAGAAACCTGCCGGTTGAAGGAGTCACATTTCGCAGTTTTTTTGTCAGGTCTTCAGTCTGCTCATCGTGCCGTACTCCGTCCTCATGCAGTGATCGCAAAAAAGAATCAACGGCGTGCTCATCCCCTGTCATTTCCTGCTCTCCTTCCGATGTCGCCCCGATTCTATTCGGTTGCCGCATCTCACCTTCGTTTCGCTCTGACCGCTGACGCTGCTGACGTGAACATCCTGCGACAACTCTCGCAGCTTCAACCGCCAAAGTCTGCCGCGGCTCACGGCATATTTCGCCGATTTTCAACTTCGCAGCCTACAGAATCCTCTTGAGAGCCAGCTTCCGAACCCTCACGATCCCCTGCACAGCAGACAGATTGCTACGATCCTCATGCCTCACAGCAGAAAACAAATGCCATTTCCATGTGCCTCTCACGGATTCGGACCATCTGATGAATAACAACCCGACGCCTGCACGGCACTCGCGCTGGGTACTGATCCCCGCCGTCCTGCTCTTCTGCAACTCCCTCACCGGCTGCGGGCTGCTTCACGAACTGCAGCCTCACAGACTCAATCGCTGGAACTATAACGATCGCCCCCGCTCACAGGATGCCTTCTACAGCGTCCCGGATCACGTGCCAGCGAGGGACTCGGAGTCCCCGCACGATGGCCGGTGACCTCCTCACATTCCGCAGTGACAGCGAACAGCAAACCGAGCAACTTGCAGGACAACTTGCCGCGTTGCTGAACCAGGGCATCACAATTGCGCTGAACGGTGATCTGGGTGCCGGGAAGACACATTTCTCCCGCTCGCTTTGCGCCGCATTGCAGGCAGACCCAAACCAGATCAACAGTCCAACCTTCGTGCTGATGCAACTCTATACCGATGGCAGCATTCCCGTTGCCCATTTTGACACCTACCGACTTGCTGATTCTGATGAATTTCTTGCGATTGGCGCCGACGAGTATCTTCACGACCCCGAATGGATTTGCCTCGTTGAGTGGGCCGAACGGGTGAGCGATGTTCTGCCAGAGGATCGATTGACCATCACAATCTCCCACTGCGGACCGGAACAGAGACAGTTTCTCATCGGTGCCTCGGGAATAGAATCAGCAACACTGCTGAGACAGCTGAAATTGCGATTGAGTTGAGAACATTCAAAACGCCTGACTTGATTCTGGAATCCGAATTCCATCGCCAGAGACAGCAAGAAATTCTCTCTCAAGTCAGATACAATCGTCGACACAACACACAGCAGGAGGTGAATCCGCAACGATGCGCCGTCCTGTCAAATCCTTCGCCGTTTTTTGAATTGATACGAGACTGCAATGTCAGCAACTGACCTGCCCGCAACTCCACTGAGTGCCGTTCCGGATGCTCGCGGCCGTTTTGGGGAATTCGGACGACGATACGTTCCGGAAACCCTCATGTACGCCCTCGATCAACTGTCTGAAGCTTACGAACAGGCCCGGCAGGACCCGCTGTTTGATGCCCAGTTTCGCGATCTTCTGAAGCACTTTGTGGGCCGAGCCAACCCACTGTACTTTGCAGAACGACTCACTGAAAAATGTGGAGGGGCGAAGATCTATTTCAAACGTGAAGACCTGAACCACACCGGGGCCCACAAGATCAACAACACCATAGGGCAGGTGTTACTGACGCAACGCATGGGAAAAACTCGAGTCATCGCCGAAACAGGGGCTGGCCAGCATGGTGTTGCTACAGCCACCGCCTGTGCCCGGTTTGGACTTCCGTGCGTTGTCTACATGGGGGAAGAAGATGTTCGCCGACAAAAACTGAATGTCTTCATCATGAAAACGATGGGCGCGGAAGTTCGCCCCGTTACCAGCGGTTCCCGTACTCTGCGAGATGCAATCAACGAAGCCATGCGTGACTGGATGGCCTCGGTTCGGGATACCCATTACATCATCGGCAGCGTCGTGGGGCCGCACCCCTTCCCGATGATGGTCAGAGATTTTCAGTCCGTTATCGGCCGCGAAGCTCGCGAGCAATGTCTTGAGATGATCGGCCGCCTTCCCGATGAAGTCATTGCCTGCGTTGGTGGTGGCTCCAACTCCGCCGGCATGTTCTACCCCTTTGTGGATGATCAATCAGTTGCTTTGACAGGCGTGGAAGCGGGTGGGCGCAGTTCAGCTGAGGGCGATCATGCCAGTACACTCAGCCATGGCAAACCTGGAATTCTGCACGGCAGCTACAGCTATGTTCTGCAGGATCAGGATGGCCAAACCTCAGGGGTTCACTCGATCTCCGCCGGACTGGACTATCCCGGCGTCGGACCTGAACACAGTTACTGGAAAGACACCGGACGCGTGGACTATGTCAACATCCTTGACGACGAAGCCCTCTCCGCTTTCAGCACCATGGCCCGGACCGAGGGAATCCTGCCTGCAATTGAAACTTCGCACGCGATTGCCCAGGCAATGAAGTCTGCTGCCTCCCGAAGCCCGGATGAGGCGATCGTTGTGTGCCTCTCCGGACGGGGCGATAAAGACGTCAATGAGGTTGCCCGACTCACCGGGCAGGATCTCTGAACTCCCGGTACCTGCGACTGTCAATATCCCGCACGAATCCCCCCCGATTCCAGCAGCACACGCAAATCTGCCCGCGTTCCGAATCACGCAGGGCAGACCGCAACTGCACATCGTGGTCCGTCGGCATCCCACTACAACCGGAAACTGCAGAGCCTTCCGGATTCCCACGCCAAAATCAGTTGACTGCCAGTCGCGTTAATATGCATCCCAACAAGTGAATCATCAGGAAGCTCCGCGATCCAGCGGATTTTTCCGTCGAAATTGAGGCAGAACAGACGGCCTTCCAGCGTTCGAATCACCACACTGTCCTCCGTTGCCGAACACGCAACGGCCGCCGGAATGCCGTCTATCGCAAATGTTCCCATCTGCGTTCCGTCCAGATCACGCACCTGCACTCCATGATTGAAAGCGGCAACAAATAATCTGTCGCCCGCCTCGGCAACAGCCGTCATTCCCAAATTGCCTGCCTGTGGATCGTGCCAAATGACATCGCCTGCAAGCGATGTGCAGCTGAGGTCCCCGTACTCTGCAGCAGCAATGACCGCTGCTTGATGAGCGAGGAAATGCAGATGCTCAACCGGCCGGGAACTTTGGATCTCCCGAATCTCTTTCCGCTCCGAATTGACGATATGAATTCTGCTACTGTCGGTGGCAAACGCAAAATGGCTGCCATAGGGAGCAACCGCTATTGCTGTGACCCTCCCCGTCACGCGTGCGTCCCACCAGCTTTGTAATTGCCGGTCAAAGCAACGCAGCTGTCGATCGCCACAGACAGCCAGCCCGGCTGCTCCATTATCTGCCAAACACAGAAGTCTCACCCCGGCAAACTGCACCGTTTCATTGATCCGCTCTCCATGCTCAGAAAGCAGGCTCAGGCGGCCTGAGGATGACGCCACACCAATGCTGCGGGATTCCGTCGAAAAAGCGGTCGCGCTGATCCCATCCGCAAAAAACTCTTCGAACGTCAGTCCCGGGAGAGCCCCGGATAACGGTCGCAGCGCTGATGAACTCATAACCGACCTCAGGGGTGCAGAAAACACAGCTTTGGAACTGTCACAACAGACAGCCTCAAGCCCATGTTATTACGCCCGCTCAATTCCAGCCAGCGGCCGCTCCACGATTTCGGCAGCAAGCCCGTCCTCGTACTCGATCTCCATTCGCAGTCAGGATATTTCGCTCAGCGACCCACTCCCGCTAATCCGCGGCGAAGAGCCGACATCGCTTCCGAAACATCCGGATCAGCAATCAATTCCTGGCCCTTCCGAGGGCGGAAGAACAGCGTGGTCGCTCCCTCATCTACAGGCACATCCACGTCAGGATCGAGCCCTTTCCCCGGATAGCTCCGATCTGCCGGCGAATAAAACTGCGCGGTGGTCATCTTCAGAGCCATCCCGCGTTGCGACATCAGCGGCAGGATCGTCTGTACAGACCACTTGCCGTAGGTGCGGCGACCGACAATAACACCCCGGTTGTGATCGCGGATTGCACCAGCGATGATCTCGCTGGCACTGGCGCTGTTCTCGTCCACAAGCAATACCAGTGGAAAAAGATAAGGCTCCAGCTGCCCCGCTGTCATCACCTCGCTGTCCTGAACGCCGCGGCCACGGGTTCGCACAATGACCCCCTGGTCAATAAACCGATCCGCGACCCAGTATGCGACGTCCAGCTGACCGCCGGGATTTCCCCGCAAGTCCCAAACCAGCGACTTCATTCCGCGAGTCCCCAAATCGCGGATCGCTTCGTCCAGTTCGTTCAGAGTATTATCCTGAAAGTGCTCCATCCGGATGTACCCAATGCCTCGGGTTTCATCCAGCATCTCGGCCTGCGTCACACTGGGGACGTTGAACTGACGTCGCTCTAAAGTTTGAGTGAACTGTTTGTTGTCAACGGTCGTGTATGTCAGCCGAATCTTCGAACCGGGCAATCCCCTCAACAGTGTTGCCGCTTCATCAGTTGTGACACCGACACAATCCTGACCGTTGATCGCAACAATATGGTCGCCCCCCTGAAGCCCGCCCTCAGATGCTGGCCCCCCCGCGAACACCCGCTCCAGCAGGATTCCCTTGTCGCCATCAGCACGAATTGAAATGCCGATCCCAACAAGATTGCCATGCACCTGCAAATTCAGGCTGCGATACTGATCAACAGTCAGCAGCATGCTGTTGGCGTCTAAACAGTTGACACCACCGAAAATGTATTCCAGCAGCACCGCCTGAACGGGAATACCCAGACGCTTCTGACACAGATCGACAATTTGCAGCATCAGTTTCTGAGCCGCTGGCACACTGGCGACTTCTCGATTCCAGTACTGCTCCAGCAGCACTGACCGCACGCTGGCAACATTGTTGGCGAGATCCGGTCGCACGTTGTCATTCACGAAACGACTGTTGACCAGAGCCATGTACAACGATTCTGTGCCGTGAGCCGTAAAACGCGTGATGCTGATTGAATTCAGGTAACCCGTCGAAATCTTGTCGAAGACCTCCACCAGCAGCCGGGCAGCAGCCTCCTTGTCACTGGCCTTCAGCATCGCCTGATACGAATCGTCCAGATAACGGCGAGTGATCGACATCTGAATTCGAGCGCGACGGAGTGCGTAAGTCAACCCCTGATCATCCGGGAATTTCCGCAACGCTGTTTCGTAACAAACAACTGCATCTTCCCAGCGCTCCGCAAGCTCAAACTCCACTCCCTCTGACAGAGCCGCCTGCGGTTCCGGAGCCACTTTGCTCGCCTGAGCTGATTCATCTCGCAGTGCGGAAAGTGAAACCGCTGTCACGGCCACCATCAAGACAGGCAAAAAGAGAAAACGATTGAGAATTCTTGTCACTGTGTACTACCCCTGAGGGAATCCATGGATCGATGAGCACCTTTACACCCATCGCAGCAGGGATTCCTTCCCCCAGTCGGCAGTGTTGTGAATTGTCGCAGTGCGCAATTGACATTCCGCTATTACAGAACTCTGCCCGCCGTTTCGGAGGCATCGCTCCCGTCCTTGTCACACAAACTTTACCCCTCCACCCTGAAACTTCAGTCAAAACAGCAACAGAAATCAGATTTGCCGAAACAGATGTCCGAAGCTGCTGCGAAACCCGTATTTCAGGAAAATGCAACCTGGCCCCCCGTGATTGCCGCAATTACCGAGGCGGAAACCTGCATGAGCACATCCCGAAAGACGGCGAACACAGTTTTTTGACCTGTAGATCAGCAAAAAAACAACGGAAAACACGGCTCGACCGACGATTTTAAACAGGCAGGGATCCTCCCGAAGTTTCCCGTCGAATACCCCGGACAGCCTCGATCTTCCCAGACTGCAGAGTGCCCGCGTTGCTCGGAGAATGTCACGCATGCGTCTTCAAAACATTCTCATCGTGCTTCTGTGGTGCTTCTCTCAATCTGACGCCTCCCACGCCGACGACGACACTGCAGCAACTCAATGGACCGAATTCCGGGGCCCAACGGCGATGGGAACCGCATTCTCCGATTCGCTTCCGCTGCGCTGGAGTAACCAGAAAAACGTCACCTGGAAAGTTGCCATTCCGGGCCACGGGCTCTCTTCACCCGTCATCAGTGGCCAAACCGTCTGGCTCACAACAGCAGATCCTGACCAGAGTTCACTCCATGTCCTCAGACTCGATTTGCAGTCGGGCGAACTGCTCAGCGATACTAAAGTGTTCGACCACGACAACCTTTGGGCAATTCACTGGAAGAACAGCCATGCCAGCCCCACACCGCTGCTGCACGATGACATGTGCTTCGTCCACTTCGGATCGCATGGCACGGCGGCACTGAATTCCAGTGGAACGATTCTCTGGACACAACGACTGCCGTATTACCACCATCATGGCCCGTCCAACAGTCCCGTGCTGGTGGATGACATGCTGATTCTGGTTTGTGACGGTCTTGATCATTCATTCTATGATGATCGAGTAATCCCTGATGCGATCGCCCCACAGTTCCTCGCAGCACTTGATGCAAAGACCGGAGAAATACGCTGGATCAAACCTCGTAATGGTCGGCACTCTTACGCAACACCGTTGGTCATTAATCTTAATGGTGCAAAGCAACTGATTTCTCCGGGCGGCGATCGTGTGGTGGCCTACGACCCCGAAACCGGTGAAGAAATCTGGTGGGTTCGATACGACGGTTACTCGCTGGTACCACGCCCCGTCTTTGGAAATGGTCTCGTCTTCGTTTGTACCGGCTACGACGAACCGACCCTGCTGGCAATTCGTCCGGATGGAACCGGAGATGTCACTGCATCACACGTCGCCTGGAAGTCCGATCGATCGGTGCCGCTGAATCCTTCTCCGATCCTCGCCGACGACCAGCTTTATACGCTCAGCGATGCCGGAATCCTGACACACTACGCGGCCGAGTCCGGGAATGTCGTCTGGAGAAAACGTGTGGGAGGCGATTACTCCGCTTCACCAATCCTGCACCGCGATCGCCTGTATTTGCTGAGTGAGTCCGGCACCATGACCATCGTTTCCACTGGTGACCGCTACAAGGTCTTCGCCAGAAACAGTGTCCCCGGAACCACGCTGGCTTCACCTGCGGTCAACGGCAATTCGCTCTTCATCCGCACCAATACGCATTTGTTCCGGATTGATGAACAATCGGGGGCCACCACCGACTCCGCGGCAAGATCTGATTCACCGCCTCCCGCCGCAAAAACCAAACAGCCAAACCAACCCCCAATTGAAATCAAGGCTGACGAGTCCCCCGGAATTCGCATCATCGGCAAGGGAACCTGACGTCGAGTGTGCCCCTGCTCCGTCCCCCCTTCAACCGCAGTGGCAAGTCCCATTCTTTCTTCGTGGCAGCCTCATCTGGAAATTCCGGCACGCCCACCGCTCCACATACGGGATTCGTCAGCTTCCACGGTCAATTCTCGTGCAGCAAAACACCACACCACCAGTCGCTTCCCACGCCAGGTTTCCCGCGCCACGACTTGTGCATACGCTCCACGAACCCCCGAGCCCCGAACTCCTGCAACCTCGACATCGCGTCCAAGATCAGCCGTCAGATGCTGAACCAGCCCTGCTCCCTTCGCGTGCAGGTCGGCAGCGTCGTAAACCAGCGTATGGCTGTCGCCCATCAATAACACGTCACCATAGCCCTGCGATTCCACTGGAAGCGATGCCGATGCACCCAGTGGACTGGTGATCAACTCTGTGACGATTCTGAGTCGCTGCGTTTCCCGCAATTCCTCTGATCCGGTCTGCATGCGAGCAAGATCCCCCGTCATCTCTACGCTGACCGATTGCTCTTCAAACACTCGGACACCGTCGTTTTGGACAGCAAAACGATCAGCAACCTGCCGGGAAATGATCTCAGCAAGCAATTCAATTCCATGTCCGGAAAGATGCGTGTCTGTCCGACAGTAAAGCTGGTCAGCTTTCTGCTGCTCCCGAAACAATGGCCATAAATCCACCACCGCTATCCCACTTCGCTCCAGATCCTGACAGAATCGCTCCAGCCAAAGATCAGGGCGAGCGATTTTCCGCGGTTCTGAGCCTGACATCCCTTCCGGCCAAACTGCAGCTTTCGCCGGTATCGGGACGATCAACAGATCGGCCCCCTCCGCTAACAACGTTCGCTGCAAACCTGCAATTGCTTCCAGCACCTGAAAACTGCCTGGATTCGCCTGCAGCATCTGCGGGCCGCGCCCGGTGACCGAACGGATTTCATCCTCGAGATACAGCCAGCCATCCGTTCCCTGAAAGACCCGATCACTGCCGCGACTGTAAAAACTCTGCTGCAGCCCCTGCAGAAACCCGGTACCGTGAGCACGGGTCAGCGACTGATCCTCAATCAGGACTTCCACGTCGGCCAGCCCTGCCCTCAACACATTATTGGCATCCAGTAATCGTGCTGAAATCCCTCCATTGGTCTCCGCAGCCACCGTTATTGCTTCCCGAACAACAGCAACCACCTGAGCAATCTCCGGAAGCTGACTACCTCGCTGTTCTCTGTTGGAATAGTCAGCGAATGCCTGCAGAATTGATATTCCCAGCAACAACACCGGTATCACACCTAAACACCGACGTAACAGCGCATCGCTGCTTCTGGCCGCTGTTGCATGACTCTTCATTTCCATGTCCCGCACTGCCATGTTCGGACCTGCTCAGAACAGAAAATAAATAAACGGATTGCGTGTTTGAGCTGACATCATGCAGACCGTCAGCGGTAACAACAGTAACACCCACGCAGCTCGCACCAACGTGATCCGCTGCAGGAATTCTTCCGACTCAGGAGCCAGCCACAGCACCGCTGCAGCGACTGAAAAAACACCGACAAACCATGGCTGCAACAGCACCGTCCACAAGATCTCTGCAGCCGGTCCGGCATCTCGAAATCCCGTCATGGCTCCCAACATGACACCAATCTCAGCAGTTGATCCGCAACGGAACAGCACCCATGTGAAACAGAGAAACAGAAACACCAGGGTTCGACGAATCCAGCAAATCAACCATGCCGGAAGCAAACTGCAGGGCCCCCGCGTCAGAACAGAGATATTCAACACCCGTTCGGCAATCAGCGCCGCGCCGTGAACGGCTCCCCACAGCAAGAAGTTCCATGCGGCACCATGCCACAGTCCGCCCAACAGCATTACCGTTCCAAGATTCACGGAGGTCCGCAGTGCCCCGCGACGATTTCCCCCGAGTGGAATGTAAACGTAGTCCCGCAGCCAACCAGATAACGTGATGTGCCAGCGACGCCAGAAATCCGTCAGCGATTCCGCCCGGTATGGCGAACGAAAATTTGCCGGAAACTCAAATCCCAACATTAATCCCAAACCGCGAGCCATGTCGGAATAACCACTGAAGTCAAAGTAGATCTGCATTGCAAAGAACACAGTACCAATCCACGCCGCGCTGAATCCCGGGGCCTCAGCGGCAAAGACGAGGTCGGAAGCCTCACCACACGGATTTGCCAGCAGAACTTTGCGGGCAAGCCCAAGCGTGAAGAAGGCCGCACCCGTTCCGATTGACACTAAACTGACCCGACGAGTTCGCAACTGCTCAGACAAGTCGCGATATTTGAGAATCGGCCCCGCTACCAGTTGCGGGAACAACGACACGAAACAGGCAAAGTCCACAAAACTGCGGGTCGCGCGAGCCTGCCCGCGATAAATATCAATGCAGTAACTCATGCTCTGGAACGTGTAGAAGCTGATCCCCAGCGGAAGCGCCACACGCAGCACGCCCGTGACATCCACAGCAGTTCCGGAAACCTGCAGCAGTAACTGCTGCCACACCTCAATCCCGAAATTCCAGTACTTAAAAAAGCCCAGTACACCAAGATTCACCGACACCGAACAAAATAACAACAGTCGCTGGCGACGACTTCGATGAACCTGCCGGGACAATGCCGGGTACTGGCCGTCCTCCTGCACCTTCTGGCCGGACACCAACATCAGCCCGCAGCAAAAATCAACGACGGTTGAAGCCAGCATCAACAACACAAAAGCCGGATTCGCCCAGCCGTAAAAGAGATAGCTGCAGACCGTCAGCAGCAGATTTCGCAGCCTCTGCGGCACGCCCCAGACAAGCAGCAACACCCATGGCAAAAACCAAAACAGGAAGACCGAGGAACTGAATATCATCGGCTTCCTCGCCAGTCGATTTCCGTAAGCAAGGACGAACCTGAAGGGTGAAGACGGCTCTCAATTCCTGACAGCATCGGGGATCCCCTGAGTGACATCCAGAAAAATCCTGCGCTCGCCCCGATCTCCATCCAGCAACAATCGCTCCCCCGCCAACTCCCGGTGCTCCAGATAATCCTCCAGCTGCAACGTGAATCGCTGACCCCGACGAATTCGAGCAGAAGCCTGAATGGCCCCGTCCAGAATTCCCCAGTGAGCAATCAGAATCTGCTTCTCCTTCAGTTCACCCTGCAGGACCTCGCTGACGAGATAGCGGTTGACCACCAAAGCACGACGGTATGGCAAAATACTGCGTGGCTGTGGCACCTGACTCGTCTCCAGACATCGAACCTCCACCTGCAATCGCTGCAGAGGCTCTGCATTCGCTGACATCGTCTGCTGCAACAACGCCGAGTCGATCGATTCGACTCCCCCACCCCGTAACCACAAATCGGGGAAGAAATCCGCATGGCGATTTTCCGTCACCTGCAGCCACTCCTGAACACCCTGAAGATCGCGGCGAAATCGCCCAATGTGGATCTCCACGCCACGACCACCACCGGAAATGGCATTCACCGGTCCCTTCTCTCGATAAGGACCAGTCACCACGAAATATCGCACGTCATTCGACCACCGCGGATGAAATGCTTCGTGTCCACCCAGCCCCGGCGATTCAGAGACTGGAATTGTCCAGCCCCGACTGTTTCCCGGAGAAAACATCTGCAGATTGCGATGCGGTCCGTCAAACACCCAACTCACACCACTCCGGTCGGGTGCCATCGAACTCCAGCATCCTGTTGCCCGCTTTTGCCATGTGCCGTTCTGCAGATCCGCAATTCCCCCCGCAGGCCACGGAAATTCTCCGGCAGCGTAGCGACCACCCGCACCTAATTGAAAATTATCCGGACTGATCTGCGTACTGCTCCAGACTGGCTCACTCACCGCAGGTTGTTCCAGCAAAACGCGACGCACATTCCGCAAGCGAAAACTCTCCGGCTGACCAATCCACTCCCCGACGTAAACCCAGTCCTGCCGTCGTGATGGATCGTGCCAAACATCCAGAGCAAATCCGTCGCACAGCACTCGGGCTTCTCCGCCCGCAAACGGAATGACCCACACCTGCCGGACCGAATGGTCACTGTAGACCACATTCTGTCCGTCCGAACTCAACAACGGCTTGCAATAACTCCCTTCCTGCGCAGAAAGGAAACGCTCCTCATCAGGCTGACTGCTGTCCAGTGCCATTAAACGCAATTGCGATCCCGTTGCCAAAACGTCGCGGCCGTCGGAGGAACGGTCCTGAACCCAGACCAGTCGATACTCTTCATCCGCTATCTGCCGGCTGTCAGTACGGCTGTCGGATGTTGTGATCGCATCCTCAGGCTGCCGCTCATCACACTCGGCAGACGGAGTTTCCGATCCGTTCGCAACCGAATCAGTGCCCACTGCCCAGCCGTACGTTGCCCCCGCCTGCAGTACAAAAATGAGGCACGCCGGAAGAATCAGAAAACGACAGGGAATCTTGCTCATTCCCCGAGTCTCATTCAGTGCCAACAGATTGTCAAGACCCTGCCAAAGACGAGGACCATCCGATGTCTGGACCGTTGCAATCTCAGACGGCCAATCAACTGACCGCAGCCAGCAACCGCAATTCAGCCTTCAACACGTTGGAATGAGCCGGCGACAACACCCACCGCAATCAGCAGGACTGCAGCAGCGGCAAGCCACACACCAGTTTGTTGCATGTGACCCGGATTCAGCACGGCCACTCCCGCACTGCCAGTCAACAACGCCAGACCCGCATTACGCACCCCGCCCGAGACACTGCCGGCATTTGAAACTCGCCGAACCAGGAACAGAGTCAGCAGGCAAATCACCGCCCATACTGCGCCCGGCCACAAACGCTCAGTCTCAGCCGATTCGACCTGCAGCGTCAGCAGCGGATTCCCGCCAACTCGAATGAAGTCCAGCCTCTTGCCCTCTGCCGGGATTTCAAAACTCAAGGATAATACCCCGGTCGCCGAGGCCGCCTGTCCACCGGACTGCTCGGCCGCGTCCCCCAATTCCGCTCGCCCTTCAAAAAGCTGCTCGTCCGGTGCCTGTGGCATCGCCGCCTCGGCCGCGAGTTGCTCATTTTCCATCGAACTGGACTCTGGTTTCGGCAGCGGTGGTGGGGCAGGCTCGGCAATATCCAGAGACTCCATCAGACGCTCTGGCGCCTGCTGCCGCTTCAGGTCCGAAATGGCATTCTTCTGCAGGAGTTGGCGACCGCGAAAGTCCCGGCCCAGCTGTTCCACCGCATTATTCGCATCCTTATCGCGGGCCAGCCCACGTCGCTGCAGAGCATCGATCTGCTTTTCCGCCCTGGCCGCAGACTTCTCTTTCGCGGCCTCATCCTGAACTTCCCGCTCCTTCAACTGCCGCTGAAACCGAAATTCCATCCCCGATGAACGACGTGTCGCATCCTCCTCAAGTTCAGACTGACTCCGTGTCGCAGCCCTCCCGTTGTCCATGAAGAACAAGTCGCGCTGCTCAGTCACCAAAATGTTCGACTGAGCGTCCTGCTGATACAGATAACTGTTTCCCTCAATCAATCCCTGGTTCTGCCCCTGCAACTGTGCATCAAGACGATTCATCAGCTGTAATGCTTCATTGCGTTTCGTTTCCACCTCCGCGCCGTTGCCCCGAATTGTCTGCAGTCGACGCAGCACACCCTGCAAGCCCGTCCCACTGGACAGGTAACTCTGCTTTCCTGTGCTTAATTCCGAACTCCCCGCTCGGCCTGCCAGTTGCAACGCCTGCTCCACTTCCGACAACACCTCAGCATCCTCCAGTGACTCCTGCGTTGCCTCCACAACATTGGTAAAACGAGGGTCATCCAGCAACACTGCACGCCACTTGTCAGGCAGTCGAATCATCCAACGGTTTCGAGAGATGCTGACTCCTGTGGCAGAGTCATCCCGATACTCGGGAAACTCGGGCACCGGAATCGCAATCTGCCAGCGCCCCAGCCGCTGGTCAATCGCCTGCGACAACTCTTCAATCTCTCCGGAGATCGCAAACTCCAGCTCAAACCCCGCAGCACTCAATCCGTTTTGCGGAATCGGAATCAACTGCCTCTCGTTGGCGGAGTCACTGACGACACGGACCGGTCGACCTTCAATTCGACAATACAGCAGGCGACTTCCGGCCGGGAATGTCACCGGCAAAAACTGACGCGACTCATTGGTGACCAACAAGCGGTGCGTACTGCGCCAGCTGCCATCTTCCGCGATATTCGTCTCGTGAGTGGCCAGACTGATGACCGTTGGTGAGACCTGCTGCTGCTCCGGGATCTCAATCGACCATGTTCCGGTCTGCACATCCAGCGGGACAATCCGCACGGCCTGCTCCAGCAGACTGGCTGGAATGCGAGTGGATATCTGATCCGCGTCGACGGCCGGTAACTCTGCCTCGGCGTCAGATTTCAACAGGGCATTCGACTGATTCACGACAACCTCGTAGTGCGACTGAGCCGAAAGCGTCAGCGTCGCCTGATCGGCTGCTGTAAACACCGGTGCGGAATTTCCAAATACGCCATCTTCGGGAAGGGCCTGACTGACCGTCCCGAGGACGAAGAACTGCCCCTCCACCGGCTGCTGTAATTCAAACACAACCCGCGATCTTCCCGCATCTGCCTGCGTGCGAGTCACACGACGCTGGCCAGGCACGTCAAACTTCATCGTGTCTGCAAGTTCGGTCGGCAGGTCCACCGAGAATCGATCGGCAGGAGCTCGCGAGATCAACCACTTCAATGCCAGCATCTGTTCCAGAGATGTCGGAGTCACTGTCGTAACCGTGACGCTTTCACCAATGACCGAACTGATGGCCGGACGCAGTGGAATCCTGACTGAGCCCGGCGTCAACGCGTCACTGCGGAGCACGATGGCTGGCACCTCCGTCGCCAACTCGCGATAGACTCCCGCAACGCTGTCCGCAGGCATCCGCTGCCAGTCACTGCCGGATTCCGGTTCACCACTTTCGTTTGTTCCGTCCAGCCAGACTGCCAGACGTGAATCCGCCCGAGTTGCATCCAGCATGATCGGTGGAGTTAATTCCAGTTCCGCGGCAGCCGCAGTTCCCTCCGTGCGCGCCTGCAACACAACTTCCACCATCCCCGTGCTGGCATCCTCCAGTTG
>Ga0075479_10000518_pt1 | contig 16693 bp, 9 predicted proteins | sample DEB08_DNA_8_FD_76341 | JGI IMG/M metagenome (GOLD analysis project Ga0075479, IMG submission 76341) | Aqueous microbial communities from the Delaware River and Bay under freshwater to marine salinity gradient to study organic matter... | ecosystem: Environmental > Aquatic > Marine > Coastal ... | reverse complement strand
GCCTGGTGAATCCTGTTCAGGGCAAACTCTATGGGCGAGGGTCGCCGCCAGTCAAAAAAAAATCGGACTGTCGAAATCCGCTCCGACAGCCCGATCGTTTGTTTGTGCAAATCGTTCAGTTGGCTTCATCCGCAGCCCACATCACCGGAGACAGCAGTGCAGGAGCAGACACCAGTTCCGACTCCGTAAAGTAGATCTGCTGTTCCCGAGCCGCTGATTCGGGGCTGTCGCTTCCGTGAATCAGATTCATCTGCCGGCTGGCACCGAAGTCCCCGCGGATCGTTCCAGGAGCAGACTCACGGGCGTTGGTCTTGCCCATCAGAGTTCGCATCACCGAAATGGCCTCCGGACCTTCAACAACCATCGCCACGACAGGACCGGAAGTGATAAACGCCTCCAATTCCGGGTAGAACGGCTTCTCCACATGCTCGGCATAATGCTGGCGACTGAGTTCCGCGGTGATCTGAAGCATCTTCAGCCCCACCAGCGACAATCCTTTTGCCTCGATGCGTCCAATGATGGTCCCGACCAGACGTCGCTCGACACCATCGGGCTTTACCAGAATCAAACTACGTTCGAGAGCCATAGCTAAAAATCCCACCGGGAGTGAATAAGAAGTTGGCCTCTGTTTCGACAGAGCACCATGAACACGAGAAAGCCGACGTCAAAATCAGACAGCAGCCCCCTTCATCAATTCAACAAATTCGGCAAACAGATAGTGGCTGTCGTGAGGTCCTGCGGCAGCTTCCGGATGGTACTGCACCCCAAACACCGGATGCTCTTTGTGACGCAGACCTTCCACCGTGTTGTCGTTCAGATTCAGGTGTGTCACCTCAATATCGTCCGGCAGACTGTCTGTATCCACCGCAAATCCATGGTTCTGAGAAGTGATCTCGACGCGTCCCGTGCGACAGTTCAGCACGGGCTGGTTGGCACCTCGATGTCCAAATCGCAGTTTGTAAGTTCGGCCTCCAAACGCCAGGCCCAGAAGTTGCAGCCCCAAACAAATGCCAAAAACTGGTTTTTGGCCGATTAGCGTACGAATCGTGTCGATGGCATAAGTCAAAGGTTCCGGGTCACCCGGACCGTTGGACAGAAAAACCCCGTCCGGATTCATCGCTAAAATCTCATCCGCAGTTGTCGTTCCAGGCACAACCGTCACCCGACACCCAAACTGGCGAAGATATCGCGCGATGTTCCACTTCATTCCGAAGTCCATCGCCACAACATGAGGCCCGTCTGACGTCTCGTCTGCTGCAGATACATTCAGGTCCATCGGGCGTCCCAGGACTCCCAGAGGAGTGTCCCATTCTGCGGGAGCATCCGGAATGACTTCACTGACCAAATCGCGTCCAACGAGGCCCGGTGCATCCTGTGCTTTCCTGACCAGTGACTCATCGTCCTGATCGATCGTTGACAGAATGCCCTTCATGGCACCATGAGTGCGAATTTGCCGCACCAAAGCACGAGTATCAATCCCCTGGATTCCAATGATATTGTGCCGCTTCAGAAAGGTGTCCAGATTCTCTTCAGACCGGTAATTGCTGGGTTTGTCGCACAATTCGCGAATCACAAATCCCTTCAGAAATACCGATCGGCTTTCGACATCCTCGCTGTTGACACCGTAATTCCCAATCAGCGGATAGGTCATGGTAACAATCTGACCAGTGTAGGACGGGTCTGTCAGGATCTCCTGATAACCCGTCATGCTGGTGTTGAAAACCACCTCGCCGTCAACCTCACCGTCCGCCCCGAAGGCTCTTCCGGTGAAGACCATCCCATTAGCAAGTGCCAGTTTCGCCGGACGTCCGGTCATAACCGCAGGGTCCTGTCGTCTAATTGTGTGATTGGGACTGGTGAGAGCAGCTGAAGACAAGGGCTGCACCGATTGAGCGAAACGGCCATCATTGCGGATTCGGCAGATGCTGTCTTTCCGACAGCACAACCGCAGGTGCAGATCACCGACCGCAGGGCACCCACTATTCAGGACAGAAATTCAGGACAGAGCGGGGCAGTCAAAACACGGCCCCGACCGGCCGGAAGCGTTCCGACACGACGGAAACACCTCCGGCAGAAAAGCATGCCTTCAAGCTGGTGCGGAATTCTAACGGCTCCTTCACTCTTCGCGAAATGACACGGAAGATCCACCCTCAGTTTCGCGAAAATCAGATCTCTGATGCACCGTCTCGCGGCAACTGTGCACGAATTGACTGCAGCAAACGAGCGAATACTGCACCGCCTGATTGTCCCGCCGTTGCATTCGAGAGTTCTGCACCCGAGATTCCTGTTAAAGCAGACTCAATCGTCGATCGCATCGCGGGCCTGCGATTCAACAACAGCCAATCCTGGTGCAGTAAACCCTCGCAGGATGGGTGCGGCGATCTCTCGCCTGTGCCGAATTCAGGATCCACAGTTGCGCAGCGGAAATCCCGCGGTTCCAGACCCGCGAATCGGGGAAAATCGCCGCGGATTGTCCGCAGTTTGATCTCATCATGATTCCGCAAATCGTGCTATACTTGCGGGCGCAGTCGGCACCGATCCGCTCGATGAACCGGAAATCTGTCGTCAACAGAATTCGGTAACAGCAACCAGGCCACAACTGCAGACCCCGAGACAAATGTCAGACGGGGGAAACTCGACAGTTCGGGTAACTTTCTCAACATCACCGCGATCCTGTTGACTGCAGGAACACTGGAAATTGCTCTTCCATGCTGACTGACACAAACAGCATTCTGGCTCAGCTGATTCACTCGTCACACCAGGCGAGAAAGAACACTGCCGAGTCCGGCGAGTTGATTTGTCGAAGTTTTCTTTCCCGGCTGTTGCTGGGGATGAAAGCCCACAGCGTGACAGCATTGGCACATTCACAGCGAGTAGCGATTATTGCCAGCGGTATGGCGCAACTGCTCGGGTGGAATGAGGAACAGCGACGCCAGATCGAGATTGCTGCCGTTGTGCACGAAACCGGCAAGCTGTCGATTCCGTCCCACATTATCAGCAAACCGGGCAAGCTCACCAGCGAAGAATACGATCACACGCAGGTGCATCTGCATGCCGGAATTAATCTTCTGCAGATCTTTCGGACAGATCCCGCAATCATCACGATGCTCAACAGCCTGCAACGGGAACTCTCCGGTGAAACAGCCAGCGAAGACATTGCGGAAATCGCAACGGAACTGCCATTGGGAACACGAATTCTCGCGGTGGCGGATGCCTATGACTCGCTGACCAATGATCAACCGTGGCGGCGAGCAAAAAACCACTCCGAGAGTGTCCGCATTCTCCTTGATGCATCACCAGCGGACTACGACGAACACATTGTTCGGACCCTTGATCGCTGGCACAGCCATGGAGGAGACTCGCTGAGGAATGCGGCGGGGCGATTCGAAAAAGGCGCACTTGCTGTTGTGAATGCCGAACAAAAGCAGGACCTCAATCAGCTGGCCGCCAGTATCCGCTGGCTGGCAGATCTGCAGCGGCTCTATGATGGCTACCTGATTCTTGATGCAACAGAGCACTACTGCCTTTGGAGCGACGGGATGCCCGGACTGACCGGGTTGCCAGCTCACCAGACACTCTATCGATCCTGGCTCAGCTCAGATGTCATGCTGACCCCGCCGGAACAGGAAGAGGCACTCACGACAGAGCACGACGATACAATCATCGCCGAAGTCCTCCGCACCGGACAACCTCAGTTCGGCAGTTACCTGTGTCGATTCAGCGGGACTCGACACCTGAAAGTTGAGACCTACACAGCCCCAATTTTCGACAATGAACGGGAAATTCTCGGAGTAATTCAGATGCTCAGCAACAAGGCTGGCGTCCGACTCCGCAGCCGTGATTTTGTCGAATTGAAGCTGGCTGCCACCCGCGATGCGCTGACAGGGGTGGCAAACCGCGGTCAGCTGGAAACGCAGCTCCGCACAATGCTGGAAGAATGTCATGCGAGTGAAGGATCTCGTCAACTCAGTGTGATTTTTCTGGACGTCGATCACTTTAAGAGAATCAATGACAACTACGGCCATCAGGTCGGAGACCAGGTTCTGGTCGATCTTGCCAGACTGCTGCAAAACGAAACCTACTCCGCTGAATTGATTGGCCGTTACGGCGGTGAGGAGTTTGTTCTGCTCTGCCCGGATACGGACCTTGAGTCCGCCGTGCGTCGAGCGGAACGACTGCGGCTGACCATTATGAAAAGTGCGGTGGGGGGAGTTTCCACGCTCAGCGTGACTTCCTCACTCGGCGTGGCACTTGCCCAGCGTTCCGACACCGTCAAGTCACTGCTGGATCGAGCCGACTCATGTCTTTACAAAGCCAAGGCCTCGGGAAGAAATCGCACACGGTCTGAGGACGAACTTGAAACCGGGGAGGATTCCGATACTTCCGGTCGCAACACGCAACAACTCACCGAGCACAATGGCCAGTTCTTCTACCACGATCGATTTGAAGTCAGCACATCCCTGGAACTGACAGCACTGAAACTGCGAGCTTTCATTGCGGAACACACAGGGACGATCATCGATCAAAAACAGGGCTGGATCAAAATGAGTGTGGGATCGGCTGGGTTCTTTGGACACTGGGGCAGAGCCCCCGAGCGTCAGCCTGTCGACCTGGTAATTGAATTCGAAACCAGCGGTAGCTCAACCAAATCCACACACAGCGAAAAAGTCCGTGTGACGCGTACCATCAACGTGGAGATTCACTCGCAGGGACGAGTGCCGGGGACGGATGAATTTGAAGGTCGCTGCCGCAGTCTGATTCGGGACTTGCGTGCGTTTTTACTCACGTCCTGATTCTTCCGCCGAGGCAAAAAAGCTGGAAAATCCAGCCCGCCTGCTCAGCCCCACCATCCAAAGATTCCGCTGCCTCAGACGAATCGCTCCCGGCACCTGGATCATCAGCACCGTACTGCGTGCGGGATTGACCATCGCGCAGATGTTCAAATACACTTGCCGAGCATGCATTTACGTCAATTTCATCGCCTTCCTGGATGGGGGGGCTCTGACTGCCTGTTCGGCAGTTCCTGTCGCTGAAATCATTGACGCGACAGGGTTTTCTTCAGCATTCAGGATAGTTGCCCAACATGGAGTTCCTGGACAAAGTTGGTGACTTCTTTACTGCCACCACCCAGACGGTCGAACGCGCAATTACTTCGATTTTTGGGTCTTCCAATGAACGACAAATGCGTCGGCTTGGATTCATCCGGGAAAAGACCGGGGAAACCAGAATTGCATCGGGATCGCTGCTCGATCGAATCAATGCTCTGGAGCCACAGTACGAGCAACAGTCACCAGAAGAACTGATGCAGACCGCAAGTCGCCTGCGACAGCGCCTGCGCGACGGTGAAGCACTTGACGACCTGCTGCCCGAAGCATTCGCAGCCGTCCGCGAATCCAGCCGCCGCTTTCTGAAAATGCGACACTACGAAGTGCAGCTCATCGGAGGCTACACGCTGCATAAGGGAATGATTGCGGAAATGATGACGGGGGAAGGCAAGACCCTCGTTGCTACCCTTCCCGCATTCCTCAATGCACTCAACGGTCATGTGCATGTGATCACAGTCAACGATTATCTTGCCCTGCGTGACATGGAGTGGATGGGCCCCGTCTACCTGAATCTTGGGCTGACGGTGGGTGCCATCCAGTCCAATATGAATGCCGCGCAGCGACAGGAACAGTACGCCTGCGACATTACATACGGCACCAGTAATCAGTTTGGTTTCGATTACCTGCGTGACAATATGAAACCCACCCGCGAGCTGCAGGTTCAGGGTGAGCTGCATTACGCCATTGTTGACGAAATCGACAACATTCTGATCGACGAAGCCCGAACCCCTCTGATTATCTCCGGCCCGGCACACGACAATCTGGAGAAATATCCTCGCGCCGACTCCATCGCGCGTCAGTTGCAGCGGGACGTGGACTTTGAGGTGAAAGAGAAAGAACACACCTGTCATCTCACCGATGAAGGTGTTCGCAAGGCTGAACAACTGGCCGGTGTGGACAGCTTCTACACTGCAGGGAATATGGAGTGGCCTCACCTGATCGATAACTCGCTCAAGGCACACCATCTGTACCGTCGCGACGTCAACTACGTCGTGGAACGCGGCGAAGTCGTCATTGTCGACGAAAACACCGGGCGAAAAATGGAAGGCCGACAATGGTCCGACGGGCTGCACCAGGCCGTCGAAGCCAAGGAAGGTGTCAAAATCAAGGCTGAGACCCAGACTCTCGCCACAATCACCCTGCAGAACTATTTCAAGCTGTACAACAAACTCTCCGGGATGACCGGAACAGCAATGACCGAAGCGGAAGAGTTCCTGAAGATCTACAACCTCGATGTCCTGGCCATTCCCACGAATCGCCCGTCACAGCGAATCAACTTCCCCGACAACATCTACGGAACCGACAAGGAAAAGTGGGATGCGGTCATGCTGGAGATCGCTGATGTCCACAAAACCGGTCGTCCGATTCTGGTCGGAACCACATCCATTGAGTTGTCTGAAATGCTCAGTGGCCGCCTCACCCGTCGCGGCATCAAACACAGTGTTCTGAATGCCAAGTTCCATGAGCGGGAGGCTGAAATCATCGCCCAGGCCGGACGTCTCGCCGGCGTCACCATCGCAACCAACATGGCAGGTCGCGGAACCGACATTATCCTTGGCGGTAACCCTGAACATTCCGCCTGGGAAGAACTCAAAGAACGCTACAGCTCCCGACTGGAGGTCCCTAAGAGTGAATGGGATCAACTGACCCGGGATATTGGCGAGAGCGAAGGAATGACCGCCGAAGGTAAGGAAGTCTCAGCGCTTGGGGGACTGCATGTCATTGGAACAGAACGGCATGACTCCCGACGAATTGACCTGCAGCTGCGCGGGCGGGCCGGACGCCAGGGTGACCCCGGGTCCAGCCGCTTCTTTATCTCCCTTGATGACAAGCTCATGCGGCTCTTCGCCGGTGATGCTGTCAAACGAATTATGCAGTGGGCCGGCCTGACAGAAGGCGAGCCAATTACCAGCCCAATGGTGACAAGACGACTGGAAGCCGCCCAGAAAAAACGCGAGGAACAGCACTTCGATCAGCGCAAGAATCTGCTCGAATATGACGAGATCATGGACGAGCAGCGCAAGCGGACATATAGCTTCCGCCAGCAGATTCTCGACGGGCAAAACTGCCGTGACCTGATCCTCGACATGATCGGCGAGGAAATCGACCGCTGGACAGCCAGATTCCTGGGACGCAACTACCAGCGCGAAGCCATCGCGGCGTGGATCGCACAGAAGTTCCACCTCGAATGCGACGCTCAGGATCTGCGCGGTATGGAACCTGCCGAGATTGAAAAATGGATCCGCGATGAAGGGGGTCGCCAGGGCGAAATGGCGATCCGCGAACAGTTCGATATCCATCTGCCGGAGGACGCGGAAAGCCAGCTGGAGTGGAACTGGATCGCTGTCGTGCGCTGGGCCAATCATTTCTTCGGACTGTCGGTCAATGATCGGGAACTTCGCAGCGAAGGACGTGAAGGAGCCATCGACCTGCTGACCAACCGTGCCGCCGAAGCCGTGCAGCGTTGGGAATTCAGGGAACTTGAGCCACTGACAGACGAACTGTTTCCGCTGAAGAGTCTGGCACAATGGGCCAATTTCAACTTCATGCTGGGACTTACTGCCGAAGACCTGCAGAGTCTTGACCAGCGCGAACTTGGAGAACTGCTCCGCACTCGCGTCGCCGGACAATACGATGAAAAGGAAGTCACATTCCCGGTCTCCGTGGGAATGCACAACTTTCTTTCCGGTGACGGCAGCCAGAATGAACGCGCCCACCGTGAACGCCTGGCACGCTGGGCCAACACGCGATTTGATGCCGGATTTGACCCTGAAGTCTTCGCCGAGTTCATCTCGTCAAAGATTCAGGAAGAACTGCTTTCGGTGGCCCGCAGTTTCCTCGAACGGCGACCGGATCCGCAAACGGTATCGGCAAAGCTCGATGAGTTGCTCGATTCAGCAAACCCAGCGGCGGGGATTTCAGAGACACAGGCCGAGAGCGTCACTGCATGGCTGAACACAGAAGTTCCGGCAGCCGGTTCCATCAGCGCTGACAGCCTCACAGGACTTCAACCGGATCAGATTCGGCTGGAAGTTAACCAGTGGCTGGAACAACGATTTCGTCCGGAATTGCGACAAACTGAACGCTCGATCCTGCTGGAATTTGCCGACACCGCATGGAAAGAACACCTGTATTTTATGGGACATCTGCGGCAGGGAATTGGTTTCGTTGGTTACGCACAAAAAGACCCGCGCACCGAATACAAACGTGAAGGGCGACGTGCCTTTCTGGCGATGTGGGAACGAATCGCCGAACAGGTGACACAGACGATTTTTCGCGTCGAACATGAAAGTCCGGCTTTTGTAGGTTCACTCTGGAATATCACAGCCACAGAACACGACCTGACTCCGCCGGCTGGTGCAAGCTCTGTCGATGAGATGGAAACCAACGCTCCGGAAGCCGGTGAAGAAGGAAAAACCATCCAGCCAATCGTCAACAAAGAAGCGAAAGTCGGGCGAAATGATCCCTGCCCCTGTGGGAGTGGAAAGAAATATAAAAAGTGTTGCGGATCCTGACCGCCGTCAGCCTCTCGACAACCCTGTCTTCAAATCTGCTACCCGGCATCCAGCAGAACGGAATCTGCGATGTTCGCCCTGCTCAACCTGATCTATCTCAGTCTGTTGCTGCTGCTCTCCCCGGTGATCCTTTGGAGGGTACTGCGGCACGGCAGGTATCGACGCGGACTGCCTGAGAAATTACTGGGCCGAATCAGCCTGCCCGATGACCCTCGACCAGTCGCCTGGTTTCATGCCGTCAGCGTAGGAGAAGTGATCCAACTGCAGAAAGTCGTTGACGACTATCTGAAGCAAAACGGTGAGCAGCGGCGAATCCTGATTACAACCTCCACAGATACCGGGTTTGATCTGGCTCAGCAGCGATTTCCCGACTGTCAGGTCTCCTGGTTTCCACTGGATTTCTCATGGGCAGTTTCTGGTGCACTGGACCGCATTCAACCCGACTTTGTCGTGCTGATGGAACTGGAACTGTGGCCCGGGTTCCTTACCGCCTGTTTCAGACGCCATATCCCGGTGGCAGTCGTCAATGCCCGACTGAGTGAACGCAGCTTTCGGCGGTACCGGCTGGTCCGGCGATGGATGCTCCCTGTGCTGGGCAGGTTGCAGCTTGTCGCTGCTCAGTCACCGGCTTCGGCACAGCGTCTGCAAACCCTTGGGGTCCGTGAGGAAGTGTTGCACGTCACCGGCTCGGTAAAATTTGACGGTGTGCAGACCAGTCGGGAAAACGCGGCCACCATTGCTTTACGCAAAGCCCTCGCAATTCCCGCAGAAGCTCGCGTTCTGGTCTGTGGCAGCACTCAGGATCCCGAAGAGAAGCTGGGGATTGACGCGTGGCAGGTACTCCGCAGGGATTTCCCTGACCTTTACCTGATTCTCGTGCCAAGACATCGTGAGCGGTTCGATCAGGTTGCAACCACGGTGACGGAAGCGGGTCATCCACTGCTGAGAAAATCCCAGGCAGGGTCTGAGTGCAACGTTGCGACCGGTCCGGAAACAATCCGACTGCTGGACACGATTGGGGAGCTCGGTGCCTGCTGGGGGCTTGCTGATTTCGCTTTTGTTGGTGGCAGCTTTGGCAATCGCGGCGGACAGAACATGATCGAACCGGCGGCCTATGGAGCCGCTGTCATGTTTGGACCAAACACACGAAATTTTCGGGACGTCGTCCGAATTTTGCAGGAAGCGGAAGCCTGTATTGAACTGCAAAATGAAGGCCAGCTGCTCACCACTCTGCAAAACCTGATGCAGCAACCGGAACAAGCGGACTCACTTGGACGCATGGCATCTGCTGCTGTAATTCGCCAACAGGGGGCAACAAATCGAACCACCGATTTGCTGCTGACGCTGACAACTCAGGCAGCGGAGTCACTGCGGGCGGCCTGAGTATCCTGCGTATGGCGTCTGCACCGAGTCGGCAGGACTGCTACAACTGCCGCAGCGTTCGCTGGGCAGCTGCATAGTTTCTCCCGCTCGCGATCTGCCGCTGGAATTCCATGCCGGCCGGCAGGAACTCTTAGCCTTCCGCAACGTTGACAAAAACCTTCAGTGCTTCCTTGTCTTCAACCAGCAGACGCATCATCTCGGCATAGGAGTCCAGTCCGTCTACAGGATTCGTCAGGATCTTTTCCAGCACACCAGGCCATGTCATTTCGCCAAGTGCGAGGTCTGAAATTCCCGATTCGAAGTGTCGGAAATTCGCATTCACGGATCCGATCAGCATCTTGTTACCCAGCACCCACTGGAGATTCACAGCATCTCCCGGAACCTCCACTTGACGATCTCCGCCTGTGATGCTGGTCCACACCATACAGCCGTTGTGACCAAGAACCTGCATCGCATCAAATGCCACCTGGCTGTTTCCGGTTGCCTCAATGATCAGGTCCGGACGACCGTGTTCGGCCGCCACATCGCCCAGCGAACGGTCCCGCGTACTGACATAGGTGGAGCCCATCCCTTCGGCAATCTCTGACTTCAGGTTCGGAGCCGCACCGCGAGCCATGGTCAGCACTTCCAGGCCCCGGAGCCGCAGCACCAGTGTGCTGAGCAGACCGATCTGTCCGGCACCCAACACCCATGCACGCCGAGGACTCCAAACCTGCAGCCGTCTTTGGGCCAGATATGCCTGCTCCACTGCCTTGGCCGCGCAACTCATTGGTTCAGCGAGAACATGCAGCTTCTTCAGTCCCTGCGGCATGCGCACAATGAACTCTTCATCGTCCACAAAGTACTCAGTCAGAAAACCGTGACGCAGATTGATCCCGCGTTCGTAATAAACTTCTTCACTGGTAATGTCAGACCGACCAATGCTGTCATAGACCGAACCACCCGGACGACGCACTGTACAGGTGACATAATCACCTGCCTGCACCTTGCGAACCTCCGGCCCGACAGCTTCGACAACTCCAAAACACTCGTGTCCAATGACCAGAAAGTCATAGCCTTCGGGAGCATTCCCGTACTGAGCTTCGTTAATTTCGCGATCTGTGGCATCAACACCTACTTTCAGAACCCGCACCAGTACACCCCGACCGTTGGGAATGTCTTCCAGTTGCGGCATCGGAAGTTCGGCGAGATGAACACTGCCGGGAGTCCCCGGACGGACGGCGATCGCTTTCATTGGAACCTGTACTTTCAGTGCTGTTATTCAGAAGCAATGACTGAGCAATGGCTGCTGAGTGTGGCGTCCCACAGGAAAAACTGTCGACCCGCCAGCGGAGCCTGCAGATTCTACGAGCGCATCAGGCCGATTCAAAGCCGACCCGGCTGCTGCCGAAAGTTCCGGGAAATTGCGAGAACCGAATGCAGATCTCGTCCGCACAAATCCCAGGCGCAGACGACACCGTCAGGGCTACGAAATCAAATCGTGCAGCACGTCACCATGCACATTCGTCAGACGCCGCTGAATCCCGTTGTGGTACCACGTCAGCCGCTCATGGTCGATTCCCAGCAGGTGCATCACTGTTGCGTGATAGTCGTACCAGTGCACCGGTCGCTCCACAGCTTTCCAGCCAATCTCGTCAGTCGCTCCGTACGAGATTCCTGGCTTCAATCCGCCGCCCGCCATCCAGATTGAGAAGCCATACATGTTGTGATCTCGTCCGGCACCAATGACAAACTCACTGCTCTGTGCAAACGGCGTGCGTCCAAACTCAGAAGTACAAAGCACCAGCGTATCCTGCAACATGCCACGCTGTTTCAGGTCCCGCAACAGAGCAGCCACCGGCTGATCCATCCGCCCGGCCTCACGCGAATGATTTCGCCGTACGTCTTCGTGACCATCCCAGTTGATACGAGGAGAACCGAACGATCCACCGGAAAACATCTGCACGAACCGGACACCGTTTTCCAGCAGCCTGCGAGTCAACAGGCAGCGACGACCGAAGTCTGCAGTTTCCTCGTTGTCGATGCCATAAAGCTCCCGCGTGGCCTGCGTTTCCTGATCCAGATCCGTGACCTCAGGGACAGCCAGCTGCATCTTTGCGGCCAGTTCGTAACATCGCATCCGGGCCTGCAGCTCCTGTTCGGTTCCGGACAGCTCCAGATGTTTTCGATTCAATTCTGCAAGCAGCGATCGCCCCGCCAGTTCCTGCTCCGCCGAAACCTCGCGGGACGCAAAGAGATCTCTGATGGCCGGACCTTTTGACTGAAATGCCACGCCCTGGTGCTGTGCCGGAAGAAAACCATTCGACCAGTTAATTGTCCCGCCCGCCGGCAAGCCGCGTGCATCCGGAAGAACAACGTAGGACGGCAGATCATCGGTTTCGCTGCCGAGCCCCCACGAAACCCACGAACCCATCACGGGGAATCCGTTCAGACGAAATCCCGAATTCTCCTCAAATGTTGCCGGCGTATGATTCGCCGATTCTGCAACCATCGAATTCACGATCGTCAGATCATCGGCCAGCTCAGCGAGGTGAGGGAACAGATCGGAGATCCACAGTCCACTTTCTCCTCGCTGTCGAAACTCCCAGTCGTTACTGCGCAACAGACCAATCTGATTGAAAAAAGTCTCCGGACGCTCAGATGCCTCCAGACTCTTCCCATGAAACCGCTTCAATTCCGGTTTGTAATCGAAGGAATCCAGATGACTCAGCCCACCGCAGAGACAAATGTGAACCACCCGTTTTGCTCGCGGCTGATGATGCAACGCTGCGGAAACCGAACCGGGAACTGCATCACCGCCGTGAGCATCGCGATTCAACAGTGAAGCCAGCGCCGTTGATGTGATCGATGCCGAGGAGAACCGCAGCAGGTCACGTCGAGAGCCGCCATGCTGAGACAACGCTGATTTCTGTCCCGTCTTCCCGACCGTCATCGCGCAATCTCCTCCTGCTGTGGGCCAAACATTCTGGCAACCAGAGCTTTTTCGGGCGGGGCCGTCAGATAACTGACAACGATCCCAAGAATGGCCGAAACCAAAATCCCCCACAACAGCGGGTCGAGGCCCAGCAAATATAACGGACGGAATTTCGATCCCGCACCAATGTTGGCGACAGGAGCCCATCCCATAATGCCAATCAGATAGAGCAACAGCACGACAAGAGCGCCCCCCAGCATGCTGGCGAAAACTCCATTCGCCGTGGCACGCCGCCAGTAACAAGCCATGATGGCCGGAACCAAAAACGTTGCTGCAGCACCCGTGCCGCTGAAGACAATCAACACCTGCAGGTAATCAACCGGATTCCACATCGCCGCCACAGAAAAGACGGCGGTCAAAATCATGGTTCCCCATGCAATCATCCGCAGCTCGCCACGCTTCGCCTGAGGCCGCCACAGCCGCTGGTAAATGTCCCGCACTGCACCGCTGGAAATCACAACAAGATAAGAACTGACTGTCGACATCACTGCTCCAAATGGTGCCGCCAGGATCAAACCAGCAATCAGCGATCCACCCGGCCAGTCCTTTGTTGTCAGTAAGGCCATTTGAGGAATGATCTGGTCCGGCTGTTCAAGCTCCGGCAGCAGCGCTCGACCACAAACACATATGATGATCAGGGGCAGATAAATCCCCGTGTTGTAAACTCCCAGCATCAGAATCGAACGCCGAATCACCGGGGTATTCTGACTGGCCATCAACCGCACCAGTCCGGCCGGAGAACCAACACCAGCCCAGACCCAGATCACCCAAAACGAGATCGCCAGTGACAGCGGCAAGAATTCCCGATCCGTGTCACCCCCTACGTGGCCCGGACCATAAACAAAGCCCGGCCCGGTGTTCTCCAATGAAACTCGAGTCGCATTCTCGAGGCCACCAGCAGCCCATAATGAGGCCACCAGCAGAATCATGACCCCCACGAACATCAGCAGGCTCTGAAACAGATCAGTCCAGACCGCAGCCAGAAATCCGCCCAGCAGTGTGTAAGCAGTCACCGTGACAGCAAAGACGATCAAGCCGGTGTGATACATGTAGTCCGAGTTAACCGCCGCGTCCTCAATGCCGAGGAATCCGCTGGGCCACGCCAGCTGCAGCACGATTGCTCCCGCCTTGAACTGAGCAAACATCATGAAGCCCAGATAAAACAGAATGAACACTGTGCACAGCAGGCCCAGAGATGGGCTGTTGAATCGCGTGCGAAACAAATCAGGAACCGTGATTGCTCCCGAACGCCGACTCAGTTGAGCCAGCCGTTTCCCGAGCACTCCAAAGCCAGTAATTGGCACCACCATGTAACCGGCAATCCACAGCGCAACGATCCAGCCGTAGGAATAAACCAGCGACGGAAATCCCATAAAGGTTCCACCACTCTGAACGGTGGCAGTGAGAGCCAGTGCCCAAACACCAAGACCACGGTTACCGAGGAAAAACCCCTTCATGAATCCGCCGGAACTCGTGGCGTTGTTCGCCTGAATTCCAATCCAGACAGACGCTGCAATAAACAGCGACAACATGAACATCGGGCCGTAACTGGACTGCATTTGCGCTGCCTGGCCCAGGATCAGTAAACTCTGCATCGGGGCCGGTGTGAAGTCGGTCATCAGTCAGCCCCCCAGACCGAGTTCGTCGATATCATCCAAATCTTCGCCCAGCTCGCCGTCACGGACGAAGTAGCTGCCGAACCACCATGACAAAGCACCAAATACCAGCCAGGGGACAACAACGCCCCAAAAGACCCAGTCCGGGAATCCGAAGACCAGATTCAAATCCCCCGGCTCACGCTGATATCCCATCTGATAGCTGACCGTCAGTGACCACGTTGCAGCCACGATCCAGATCAGGACGACCAGAATTGCCTCACGCAGGGATGACGTCACCAGCGGGTCGATGTCCGATTGCTTTTCGTCAGGCATCCGGAAGAACTCCTGTTTGCAGAAAACAAGCAAAAACGTACCTCGTAGTGTATCCAACCAGACTCCGGAAACCAATTGGCTGCGTCCGATCAGACGCTTACAGCCCCCCCTCCGCAGCCGTGACCGGGTAGAGCACAATCCGCTTGAGAGAATCCCGCTGCAGCAACTGCTGCCAGCCGTCCCACGACTGCAGCTCCTTCAATTCCATTTCCGAATATCGTTCCAGTGGCGTCAGCATTCGTGGGATCTCCGGCCCCAACACCTGCCGGTGCTGCAGTTCCTGAAACAGCGAGGGCTGCACTGTCACCGCATATCCATAGGAGCCTGGGATCCGATATCGCAGAATCTCGCCCCAGTTCACCAGCACATGAGTAATCCCCGCCGCAAGCAATCGATTTTCGATTTCCGCTGTTGCTGCCAGCGGTAGTTGACTTTCGTCCCGCACCGGAGGTAACTCACAGAAATAGTCTTCAAACAGACTGTCATCGAAGACGGTGTTGTACTGCAGTGGAAACTCCGCGTCGAAAACCTCGGCATCGCCAACCATCAGGACCTTCGACTGTTCCCCGAGTGTCTCGTTCAGTGCCTGCAGTTCGGGTCGTGCGGCCAGTTTCCGTGCAGCCTCAAGGTCCATCCAGCCGGGATGAAAACCCACCAGGGCCAGCGTGCAAAAATACACGTTCCAGACCGTGCCGGCCGCAACCACCATGCCGGTAAACAACCGACCCGGTCGCCCGGGAATCGCACCACAACCGGCACCGCAGATCACTGCGATCAGGGGAATCAAAGGCACCCAAAAACGATCGATCCGATGAGTTAATGCCCACCACATGAAGAATCCCCAGCCGACAATCGCTGCAATGGAAACCAGAACGGGACTGCGACGCAGGAAAATGAGTCCGGGAAATCCCAGCATCAACAGCAATGGACTCACCCATGTGTTCCTGATCCCCACATCGAGGAGATGGCCGGGCAGCCGCCAGATCTCATGCTCCGGCGCCCCGTGCGCACGCTGCCAGCGCTCCTCCAGCGCCGGATTCCACTCCGCACCACCAAAGACCTGGTAAGCCATCGGGTAAACCGGGTTGCCTGTGTCGCTCCAGTTCCTCAGCAGCCATGGGCCGCAGGCCAGCAGGATGCCCACCAGAACCATGCTGCCGGCTGCCAGAAACTGGCGTAACCGCTCACGCCGCTCAGTCCCGCGCGGGGCATCCCGTATCAGCTTCAAGAACTGAACCACACAGACAACACAAAGCGGTATGATCACCTGCAGCAAACCGGTGTACTTGCTGGCCATTGCGCTGCCCATCAACACTCCGGCCACCAGCCACGGCAGCACGGTTTGCTGCTCCCGCAGCTTGCTGTTGAGGACTAGTATCAGCAGCAATGAGATTGTCAGATAACAGGACAGTGCTCCCTCAGCGTAAGCAATCAGGGAAATCCGCAGCGTCCATGGACTGGTGATGTAGATCAGCCCCGCAAGCGGCGAGACTTTTCGCCCCAGCCAGCGTTCAGAAATTGCCAGGACACTGCAGAAACTTAACAGTTGGAATACGGCGAGCAGCAGCTTTCCACTCAAAACACCCGCGTACCAGTCGCCGGCACAGATCATCGCGGCCAGGCTCAGCATTTCGCTGAGGAATGGAAAGCTCGTGTAAACATTGTGCCGCAGAAAACTGATTGAACCGGACTGCAGCCACTCCTTCGGTCCCTGCAAATGGTATTCACGCACATCAAAGTCAGTTGGGGGTGAAATGGCACCAAGCAACAGCCAGCCCAGCATCA
>Ga0075479_10000517_pt1 | contig 16715 bp, 11 predicted proteins | sample DEB08_DNA_8_FD_76341 | JGI IMG/M metagenome (GOLD analysis project Ga0075479, IMG submission 76341) | Aqueous microbial communities from the Delaware River and Bay under freshwater to marine salinity gradient to study organic matter... | ecosystem: Environmental > Aquatic > Marine > Coastal ... | reverse complement strand
GGGCGGCCACCGAGCTGTCGCACAGCCCGGGCCGCAAACATGTCGTAGGCAAACAGGCAGGCCACCGGGTTTCCCGGCAGCAGAAACACCGGGCAGTTACCAATTCTCCCGATACCGGCTGGCGCACCAGGCCGCATTGAAATTCCGTGAACCGGAAGTTCTCCCAGTTGTGCAATCAGATCCGGGGCAAAATCCTCGTCGCCGGCACTGGATCCACCAGAAACGAGCAGCACGTCTGCTTTGTCCCGCAGCCCTTCTTCCAGCAATTCCCGGATGGAATCGGGGTCATCAGGAGTAATTCCGTGAAATAGACTCGTCCCTCCGTCGCGAGATACGAGGGCTTCCAGCATCGGCCCGTTGGAGTCCGCAACACGATGTCCATGCGGACGGGTTCCTGCTGGCAGAAGTTCACTACCAGTGATGATCAAACGGATTCGTGGCCGCCTGATCACGGTGATTTCAGAACAACCTGTCGCGGAGAGGAGTCCGATATCCTGTGGTCTCAATGATCTCCCGGCATCGAGGAGTTGCTGTCCACTGCGGATGTCTTCGCCGATCTCGGAAACGTTTTTGCCGGCAGCGATCGGGCTGCTGATCCTGACGCCTGCGGGCAACGTGCTGGTTAGTTCAAATGGAACAACAGCATCGGCAGCTTCAGGAACCGGCGCCCCGGTCATGACTCGGACTGCCTCGCCGCTCTGCAGATTTCCCGTCCAGCCGTTACCTGGCATGCTTGTTCCGACAATCCGCAGGGTGCAGGCGGAGGATTCATCGGCTGACGAGGTATCCTCCGCCTGCACGGCAAACCCGTCCATCATTGATCGGCGGAACGCAGGAATCGAGACGTCACTGACGATGGACTTCGCCAACACTCGACCACAGGCATTCGCAGCCGTCACCGACTCGGGTTGACCATGCAGATCCTGCAGCAGACTGTCGAGGTACTGGATGGCCTCGGCTGGCGGAATGCGTTTGCGGTGTTGCATGGTGATTTTACTTTGTGAATTGCCGGCCGAAGTGAAGGCGTCGGTTTGTTGTTGAGTTTCTGAACAGCACTCGATGGACTCACGCACCCGCACCAAACTGGTGTCGGTGCTCCGTGGCAGATTGACTTCGATTAACGCGGGCTTTCATTCGATTCCTGTGGCAGCGAATGAAGTACGACCGCATGGAATATCGCCAGCAGATCATCCCGGTCGAATTGCCCGGACAGCTGCGATTCCGCGCCAATCGCTTCACGGATCACGGGAGCCATGACAATGTCTTCGCCAAGGACAACTGCAAGCTTTCTGCCAACGTTGGAGGCCGTTGCTTCACGCAGCCTGATGGCCCCGGCTGTTGTGAATTCAACCCTGACTAACGGGGCTCCGGTCAAGTCCTTTGCGAAAGTGACTGTTTTGACATGGGTGCCATCGACAACCGTTGAGTCTGAGATGTACAGCTCTTCATCAGAATCGCGGACTTGTAGCCCACGCCAGCCCTCCTTCGGTTTGTCGGATGCAATGCAGAATCGCAGCAGGTTTGGTTCTTTGCTGGTTTTTACTTCGTCCGCAGGGAGCAGGTGCAGTGCTGTCAATGCAAGAACAAACAAGGCTGCGTGCTTCATGATCTGGTTCCTATGCTGCGGTCGTTTCTGCGGACAGAAATGCGAATCAAATTGCGATGTCACCTGCTGACCGTTTTCTGCCAATCCCGGGCTGTACCTGCGTAAGTAATTGCTGCCAGCCGGCTCGAGCTAATCCGGCGCTGCGAGGGAATCGATGAATTCATCCAGTTTCTGATAGTAGTGGTCAGACAGGGCGTCGTTGTGTCCGGCCTGCGATTCAGTGACGAACAGTTTCGGCTGATTGGCGGCCCGAAACAGCTTTTCTGCTAACTGCAGCGGTATGACAGAATCGGAATCACCATGGCTCTGTAACAGCGGACACCGACATTGTTCAATAGCGGCCTCCGAGTCAAGGCTTCCCTGCGGCACCATCCATGCAAGCCATGGGTAGTGGTGCGAGGCGATATCACTGAGCGATGAAAAAGAGCTTTGCACAATGAGCGCTTTTGGGGCGGTGGCCGCCGCCAGCTGGATGACAACAGCACCGCCGAGCGAGCGGCCCAGCAGCACGATCTCAGATTCTCTGACTCCACTCAGCTCAGACAAACGCGTACGGGCTGCGGCAGCATCCTCAAGGACTGCGGGGAGTGCGGGACTGCCTTTGCTGCGTCCATAGCCTCGATAATCGAACAGCAGCACCGACAGTCCAAGGGACTGCAGTTTTCGGAGGGTACCAGCTCGCCCCGAGAGATTTCCGGCATTTCCATGTGCGTACAGGACAACCGCTCTGGGGGAGTCCACAGGGCAATACCAGCCATGAATCCCTGTTCCGTCAGTACTGGTGATCCAGACATCTTCGTAATCAAGATTTGCAGGTTGCCAGTTTCCCTCAGGGTATTTCGAGGGCATAAAGAGCAGCTTGTTGACCAGAGTTCCTGATTTCGGCTGGCCTGTCATTGCAGATGGCTTCTGATCCAGTTTGGCAACGTCCGTGGTCGGTGTCGAACTGTCATTCTGTGGTTCAGGAGATCGCACCGCAGAGACTGACTTTGCGAAATTGCCAGTATCGCGTGGCGGGTCCGGGCCCGTGCATGCGTTGTTGCAGAGCATCAGAGCGGGAGCGAAAAACAAAAGTCTTTTTGAACGACCAAAGGTCATTTGAAGCTTCCCAAAAAGCGAGCCCGCAAAGGCAGGTGCTCCGGGTGAAGACACCGATTGTTCTGCATCTCGCCAATGTTATCGCCTGCTCCGCCTCGGCACGAGTGGGTTTGCGCGGCGGTTTCTGCCGGTTTGGCGGTCTGGCAGTGAGACCTGCATGCGTTGCGAGGTTCAGGGACATGAAAACAGGCAATCACCGTGTATTGCGGGATGCCGTGTACTGCTAGACTTGGGCGACCGCAGCTGTCGACCGCAGCGGCTGGCTGTCGAAGAAAACGCCTTGCTCGCAAATATGAGTAAAGCCACTGAGGGTCTGTGTCGCAGATCATAGGGAAAGATCGCAGGAAGGGAATCATGCGAACAATTGCTGTGATGAATCAAAAGGGTGGTGTTGGCAAAACGACATCGAGTGTGAATCTGGCAGCGGCGTTGGCACGGCAGGGCCGCCGCGTTTGTCTTCTTGACCTCGACCCTCAGGGGCACGCATCCCTGCATCTCGGTATTGAGGCCGGTCCGGACATGCCATCCGCTTACGATGTTTTCACGAGGCAGACAACGCTCGATGACAGTCGACAACTGGTGATGGACAATTTGTCACTTGTGCCGTCCAATATCGATCTCGCTGCGACTGAGTTGGAGTTGGCGGGCGTCGCTGGACGTGAGTTTTTGCTTCGGAATGCGATGCAGCACTGGAAAGATCAGGAGCGTTTTGACTACGTGATCATGGACTGTCCTCCTTCACTGGGGGTGTTGACGATTAATGCTTTGACGGCTGTGTCGGAAGTGTTCATTCCCCTGCAGCCCCATTTCTTCGCTCTGCAGGGGCTGTCAAAACTGTTTGAAACGACCGCACTTGTCTCACGACGGCTCAACCGTGGTCTGCGAGTTTCCGGGATCATGCTTTGTCTTTACGAGAGCGGAACTCGGCTTGCGGCTGATGTGGTGGAGGATCTCAAACACTTCCTCGTTTGCAGCGACGGTGATTCTCCGTGGGCTGCGGCCAGAATCTTCCGGTCGCGAATTCGTCGGAATATCAAACTGGCGGAATCCCCTGGATTTGGGCAGTCGGTGATCGACTATGCTCCTGGTTCGGCCGGCGCACTCGACTATCTGTCACTCGCTGACGAAGTGCTGGCCATGGAATTGGCGGCAGCGGACGGCCCTGCTGTAACTTCAACAGCGATGCGTGCTGCGGCGTAGTGGAGTATGCGTTCTTTTCCTTGACCGAACGATTCCTCCTTCTGAAGCCCTGCTGTCCGGGTTGGCGGAGAACAGCGTGAAGCGATTGCTGGTACCGGTGCTTTGCACAACGATGTGTCTGCTGGGATTTTCCCTCGCATCTGTCATTTCCGCTCCGCTAGAGGATGAAAAATCCGAGAGGAAGTCACGGGCGCGGGAAGACTTTGAATTGATGCGATTGTTTGCCGAGGTCTACGAGCAGATCGACTCCCGATACGTACGTGAAGTGGATCGTCGCGAACTGGTTGACAACGCGGTTCGCGGGATGCTCAAAGGGCTTGATCCGTATTCGTCGTGGATTCCACCGCAGGATCTTGATCGTTTCGAGCAGTATCTGGGGCAGGAGTTTATCGGCATAGGTATTCAGATTCAGCTTGACGATGATGTCCCCAAAGTCCAGGTTGCCCTGCCCGGCTCACCTGCGTGGCGGAGTGGTATCCGCCCCGGTGACACATTGACCTTCGTTGATGGCACTGCACTGAAAGCTCTGGATCGCGAGCAGATTGCCGATCTGATACGGGGACCTGTCGGACAGGAGATCGAAGTCGTCGGTCGTCATGCAGAAACCGACGAGACCTACACGGTGAAGTTGACTCGGGAAAAAATTCAGCTGGAAACAGTGACAGGGGTGAGACGCAGTGACGAAGGCGGCTGGGACTGGTTCCTGAAACCAGCTGAAAAAGTCACATATCTGCGATTGTCTCACTTCAGCCGCAACAGCGTGGACGAGTTTCGCGGTGCATTGCAGCAGATTTCAGACTTGCAGGCCGAGTCGCTGATTATCGACCTGAGGTCGAATCCCGGGGGGTTGATTGAAGCAGCTGTGGAGACGGCTGATATGCTGCTTGATACCGGACGGATTGTTTCGATGAAAGGGCGGGCCGTCAGTGAGCGGGTCTGGGATGCCAACAAAGGTATGGAGATCCCGGCCGAGATGAAGTTGGTCGTGCTGATTGATCGGCAGTCGGCTTCAGCCAGCGAGATTCTTTCGGCAGCACTGCAGGATCATGATCGGGCTGTGATTGTGGGGGAACGCTCTTTCGGAAAAGGCAGCGTGCAAAACGTGGTGAAGATGGAAGGTGGTCGCTCTGCGCTGAAGCTGACAACAGCTCGTTATTTTCGGCCCAGCGGTGTTAACATTCATCGATTTCCTGACGCCGACGATGATGATGAATGGGGAGTTCGGCCGGACATGGAGCAGGATGTCCATCTCGCTGACGACATCTGGCAGGAGTTGCGGCGGGATCGCGACGGTCATCAGGGATTATCGTCCGCCGGCGATGTCGCCGCTGTGATCGCGCGAGATCCTCAGTTGCAGCGTGCTCTCGAGTGCATCAACGCAATGCCGCAAAAATGACCCGGATCAGTGGGTTTTGCAGAGTTAGCGTCTATCCTTGGTAGACTCCGTCGGAAATCGGCGGAAGTTGGGGCAGCAGCCGCACTGGCCACTGTCCCGGGCCATAATTGCGGTTGTCGCCAGGGGCGTTGACGTCAGGACGTGCAGGTCATGGAGCGAACGGAAAGAAAATTCGAGCTCGTTAGCAGCTTTCAGCCTGGCGGCGACCAGCCACGGGCCATCGAAGCACTCGCCCGTGGAATCGACGAAGATCAGCGAACACAGGTGCTGCTGGGGGTCACCGGTTCAGGCAAGACCTTCACCATGGCCAATGTGATTCAGCAGGTCCAAAAGCCGACGCTGGTGCTGTCACACAACAAGACGCTGGCGGCTCAGCTGTACGGGGAGTTTCGGGAATTCTTTCCAAACAATGCGGTGAGCTACTTTGTCAGCTACTACGACTACTATCAGCCGGAAGCGTATATCCCGCAGCGGGATATTTACATCGAAAAGGATGCATCGATCAATGAGGAAATTGATCGCCTGAGACTGCTGGCTACCAGCGCGCTTGTCAGCAGATCTGATGTGATTGTGGTCGCTACCGTCAGCTGTATTTATGGTTTGGGGTCCCCAGCTGATTATCTGAAGATGATGATTCCGCTGCATGTGGGGCAGCAGATCGATCGCGATCAACTGCTGTTGAAGCTGGTGGATATTCAGTATGACCGAAACGATTTTGATCCGACGCGCGGGAAGTTTCGAGTCCGCGGCGATGTGATTGAGTGCTGGCCGGCTTACGAAGAGTTCGCCTATCGCATCGAGCTCTGGGGGGACGAGATTGAGAAGTTGAGCATGATTGATCCGGTGTCAGGAAAGGAATCGGCATCGCTGCGAGAGATTTATATCTATCCCGCGAGGCATTTCGTGATGCCTCAGAGTCGAATTGATGCTGCACTGGACGAGATTCGTGAGGAACTGGATGCAACGCTCAAAGAGTTTCAGAAAGAAGGAAAATTACTCGAGGCGCAACGGCTTGCAGCAAGGACGCGACATGACCTTGAATTGATGAAGGAAACGGGGTTCTGTCCGGGAATTGAAAACTACAGTCGTGCCCTGGCGGGCAGAAAACCTGGTGAGCCTCCCTACACCCTCTATGATTTCTTTCCGGATGACTTCCTGATATTTATCGATGAATCACATGTCACAATTCCTCAGATACGAGCGATGTTTGCAGGTGACCATGCCAGAAAGACGACGCTTGTTAATCACGGGTTCCGGCTGCCAATGGCAATCGATAATCGCCCGCTGAAATTCGACGAATGGAATCATCGCCCTGCCTTCAAAGTGCTCGTTTCCGCGACTCCAGGAAACTGGGAACTCGACCAGACCGAGGGTGAAGTTGTTGAACAGGTGATTCGTCCAACGGGATTACTGGATCCGGAGGTGGAGGTTGTTCCGGCCCGCGGCCAGGTACCACATCTGACGGATCAGGTTCGTCTGCGGGCCGCTGCGGGGGAGCGGGTATTAATCACGACCCTGACAAAAAAACTGGCCGAAAACCTCTCCTCGTACATGCGGGAGGAAGGTATTCGATGTCAGTGGTTGCACTCCGAATTGAATGCGCTGGAACGCGTGGAGGTGCTGAGGGAACTTCGCGAAGGGCAGCACGACGCGGTGATCGGTGTCAATCTTCTTCGCGAGGGTCTGGATTTACCGGAAGTATCGCTTGTGGCGATTCTGGATGCCGACAAAGAGGGATTCCTGCGCAGTGAAACCAGTCTGATTCAGACGATTGGAAGATCTGCAAGGAATGTTAATGCGCGGGTTATCCTGTATGCCGACACCGTCACGGACAGCATGCAGCGGGCAATTGATGAAACTTTGCGTCGGCGAAAACTGCAGGCAGCTTACAACGAAGAGCACGGAATCACGCCGGAATCAGTGAAGAAAGCACTTCGAAAAGGGATCGAAGAAGAAGTTCAGGCTCGTCGGATCGAGCGGGAATCTGCCGGTGTTTCCAGTGAAACGCGATTCGTTACTCAGGAATACTTGCGTGAGTTAGAGCAGGAAATGCTGTCTGCGGCTGAGGGACTGGATTTCGAGCGAGCTGCGCATCTCCGAGATCAGATCCAGACACTGCAGAAAAAGATGGGAGCACCGTTACCGGAAGATGAAGGCAGTGACACGCCCGGATTTGCTCGTCGTGGTCAGAAACGTGGTCGGAAAGGACGTCGTCGCTGAGATTTGTCGCTGCGGCTGGCAAGGTTTGATCAGAACACCTGTAACGGCTGCGCCTCTTCTTTGCAGCCTACCATTCGCAACGATGCAGCCACCTGTATCGCTGCTCTCAAAACTCCTGCAGACGGCCGGGCGGCAAGTCGATCTACCTTCACGAAGGAGGGAGCTATGCTGGTATTATCTCGTCAAAGTGACGAAACAATCGTGATTGGTGACAACATCCGTGTGACAATTGTCGAGGTTCGTGGAGACAAGGTCCGGATCGGGATCGACGCTCCCCGAGACGTTACTGTCCACAGACAGGAAATCTACGACGCGATTCAGAAGGGGGCGGAGGGCTCCATCGAAATTGTGGAGCGGTAGTTGATTTGTACCAGTGAACAGCATCCCACTGCAAAAAAAAACGGCCCGTTGATACGGGCCGTATTTTATTTGCTGTCACGCCAACCCGGCTCGCTTCACGCTGGCTTGCATTTTCTGCAGTCCCGTTTTGACAACGTCCGCAGCATCTTCCATCCAGTAGGTCGGATTAAACAGTTCCAGAGAGAGCGTGATGCTGCGTCCACCGCCGGCCAGAGCCTGCAGAATTGCATCCATCGGTGCAATGCCGTCGCCTGGATAGACGCGGTCGGCATCCTTGAGTTCTTCGCGTCGCGGATTTGCCGGATAGTCGTTCATGTGAAACACCTGCAACGCCTCGTCACTAAAGACTGACAGTCCCCCAAATTCTGATCCACCCCGATGGATGTGATACGTGTCGAGCAACAAACAACTTTGCGGATGTCCGGTTTGTGCCGCTACGTAAGCGACTTCGCCCAGACGCGAGAGATTTGTTGAGAATCCCCACACTTCCAGCTGTGGGATCACACCGGAGTCGTCTCCAATTTTTTGCAGGGCCGCAAATCGTTCGGTGACGACGTCAAGATCGAGGACTGGGCTGTTGCCGGAATGAGCGCCGACTGGCGGAGCGGCCAGACGGGTTCCACCGATCATGCGAAGCATGTCCATGTCTCGCCGCGCTTCTTCGAGTGCGTTCGCGCGGCGGCTGTCATCGGGGTGAATCCACTGTGCAAATCCAATGGCACTGTCGACAGTCAGTCCGGCATCCGCGATTCGTTTGCCAAGATCTTCAGCCGTCCCTCCGTTCTTGAGATAGTCTCGAATGTTCGGGATCCACGGCTCAATTCCATCGTATCCGGCGGCCGCAGCCATCGCGATTTCCTGCTCCAGCCCTACCTTTTGCCCGCGGATCGTACTGGTATTCAGACAGTATCGAATTCTTCCAGCCGTAACGGAGTTCTGTGCAGGGGAGGCGTTCACTGATGACTGACCTGATATCGCGAGTCCGGCGGCGACAACGCCGGATTGCAGCATGGCCTGCCTGCGATCAACGAGATTCATACGGTGGGTTCCTTGATGGTGATCAATCGGGGGCAGCTGCTGATCGGCAGCGGCGTAAGCGTTTTAGAGCCATTAACAACAGAGATGTTCCGTCTACTGATCGTCGCTGATATCTGGTGCGACGGTTCCTGTATTCCGTGGACGAATGGTCCGAAAGTACTCTCGAATAATTTGTTTTTGGCCAGCAGGTACGGCTTCGGATTCAAGATACTGCTCACTGAGGAATTCATACGTTGAGGCCTGTTCGCGATACTGTCGACTCGCAGTTTCAGTCTCAGCTTCTCCCTCAACCAGTTCGGTGTCGGAATCTCCCTGACCGGAGTCCGTTCCCGCTAATCGCATTTCCTTGACAGCATCCGCCGCCGCAGCGTTTTCCCCTCGAGGATCGCCATCGGATCCCCTGCCTGCTTTTTTTCCTCCACGTCCCGGCCCCTGCATTGCGGTGCGTGTTTGTTGCTCGACATCCGAACGAGCCTGGGCAAGGAGTTGAGCCTGTTGCTGCAGTAATTGTGACAGCTGCTGCCGCGAGGCCATCTTCTTTGATTCTGCGGCTAAAGCCTCCGCACCCTGCTGAAACTGGCTGCTGGAGTTCTGCTCAATTCCATCAGCGATCTTTTCGGCAGCGTCATTCACACGCTCTCCCGATGGGGTGGGAGTTCGCTGTGGCGTTTTGAGCTTCTCAGTGACCGCCCGCTTCTCGCTCGATGTCAAATCCGGGAGCTTGAGCTGAGAAAGCTCTTCAGCGGCCGCTTTAAAGTCGCCTTCTTTCAATGCTTTTCCGGCCGCTGCCGTCTGCTGACTGACAGAGAGTGCTTCTCCGATGTCCGTGAGCTGCTTCTGCACACCAGGGTCCTGCAGCTGCTGCTGAAGCTGCTGCAGCGACACGTCCAGATCAGAGAGAGCTTCAAATGCTTCTGCTGGCGACATTTTGCGTTCAGAAAAATCCTGCAACGTCCGGTTCATTTGGTTGAGCATTTGTGACAATTCCGAGTCGTCTGAGTCTTCCGAGAGTTCCTCCAGTTGCTCTGACAACGCCAATTGTTTGTCCTCAGGAATCCGCAGCTGCAGGTCCGCTGCAGCGGTTGAGACACGCTGAACTGCCGGGCCAATGATCGTCAACATTGTTGCAAAAGCTGTGAACACCAGGCTTTTGCGCCAGTCGGCTGGAGTCCGCAGTTGCAGAGGCCGGCGTTGCAGATGTGTGACCAGCACTTGCTCTGCTTTTCGGATTTGAAGCAGGTGCATGACATCGGGGTCAGCCAGATTCTGAAACTGAACCGCGCTCAGTAGTGTGTCGGGAAGGCCAAATCGACGGTCGAGTGACTTTGCTGCCTCGAGACGGTTCGATGCGGCGACCGAGGCCAGTATGCCTCCCGCCAGCAGGGATGCTGTTGAGATGCAGAGTGGAAGCCCCCACGGTAACTGCAGTCCGGCGAGCAGTGACAGGCAACAGGCCGCCGTAAGAGCAATCAGTCCAGCTCTGCACATTGCTTTGGAAGCACCATTCCAGATACGCTGAATGCGCGCAGTCCGAGCGGTGGCGTCGATCATTTGCCCCAACTGTTGTCCAGCGGGCTGTAAGTTCTTCCAGTTCTGGGTCGTCATTGTGCTACCCCGTTGGAACCGCCGAAGAAAATCCCCAATTCCAGTCGTCTCAACAGGACATCCGGGATCAGCAGCAGTGCAGCCAGTGCCAGCAACAGAGTGCGCAATGGTCGAGGCCTTGTCACGGAAGCTGCGGCCGATTTCGTCAATTGTTGCGGATCCGGACGGTAGATACCTCCGGTGCGTTCGGCGAGTTGTTCAAGCAGGGGCTGGTTGACCGGTTGCAGACGCAGTTCTTCCGGGAACCCCGTATAAATCGAACGGGACTTCCGGATCATTTCGCCACCCGCCGTTGTCAGGCTGACATCCAGATTCCAGACCCCGGGCTGATCCACAGTCAGGTCTGCAGTATACACGCCTGCGGCAGTGCGAGTCAGATCCAGACGCGTTTGTTGCTGGTCCGGTCCGGATAACAGAACATCCCCTTTCGCATCGCTGACGAATGCGCCATTGCCGTCAGTGAGCTGTACCTGAATCCGACCGTTTTTTCCGGATCGCGTGAGCTTGATGTTCATTCCCGAGCCCGATTCGCGGCGCATCAATTGTCGCACTACCTGAGTCCAGAATCTTCCGTAACCTGGCCACGTTAGCCACTCAGCAGCCCAGCGACTACTGGCGTCTGAGGTGAAGCCGCCGGTCATTCCCAGGCCTACTCGCCACCATGCAAGCAGCGGATCGCCCTTTTCAGTAGCGAGAATGACTTCTGAGCCCGGCTGTGGACGAGTCCGGACGTAGCCAAGCAGAAAAGGCGAGAGTTCAAAGTCGATTCCGGCGAGCGCCCTGGTGGCACGCATGACCTGTGGGGCAAACGGGTCTTCATCAATCGCAGACTTGCTGGCGGTCATGGTTTCTCGGGCAAAGATCCGAGGGACAAGGGCGGGGTCTTCTGCATGATAGAACCTCCCGCGCCCGATTCGCGAAATGGAAGTGAGCAGTCGGATATCGGTCGCATCTTCATCACCGACAGCGACGACCGATACGGTCGTGCCTGCGGCAGACATCTGTCCGGCCAGTCCTTCAAAATCACCCGTGTTGGAGATTCCATCGGTGAGCACAATGACGTGTTTCAGGCGAACCGCCGCATTCTCCAGAATCTCTGAGGCCATCTCCATCGCGGGGTACATGCTGGTTCCGCCGCCGGGCTTCAGGCTGCCAATCTGATCGACAAGGCGTCCCTGATTGGCAGCAGCCTGAAACTCACTGATCACCCAGGTCTTGTCGTCAAATGCGATGACCGCAACCTGATCCCGCGGACTCAACAGTCGAACTGCGGCACGTGCGGCCGCCCTCGCCATTTCCAGCTTTTCACCCTCCATGGATCCGGAGCGGTCAATGACAAGGACCATTCCCAGCGAAGGCTTTTCCTGTTCTTTTCGGAAGTCACTCTGAAGCGGGAGAATGTCATCGAGGGGAGTTTGATACCAGCCCCCCGGACCAAACGACTGTTCGCCTCCCAGCATCAAAAAGCCACCGCCGAAGTCCTCAACCCAGCTTCGAATTGCCTGCAATTGATCACGCGAGAGCGCCGTTGCGGGAATGTTTGAAGAGATGAGCAACTCGTAATTCTGCAAGCCCTCAATCGTGGTTGGAATGCCCTCCGGCGGTCGGACATCGGCCAGCACCCCTTCACCTTCCAGTGCAAAGGCCAACTCCTGGATGAGATCCGGATCACTGTCTGCAAGCAGAATTCGTGGCTGTCCCGACGCGGAGACAAGTCCAATATCTGTGTTGTTGTCGAGCAGTGTGTCCTTTTGCAGGCCTGAGATCCGCACACGGAATGCAGCCATTCGATCGCGATCAACGGACTGTTCGAATCGAAAGGTGTTCTGTCCGGGCTGAATCTGCACCGTCGTTGAACGGACCCGGAACTCCCCCTGAAATAACTCCAGTCGGCCGGTATCAGCATGGCTTGAGGATACAACGACTTCAACAGGAAACGGCTCGCCCTGCCGAACCTCCGGTGGCAGTACTAACTGGTCAATCTGGACTTCGGGGTCTTCCCCTCGATTCAGCGGCACAGTCCAGACTTCAGCGCCGGCTTTCAGTGTCGTCTGCAAGGCACTTCCACTGGTCTGATTACCGTCCGTCAGCAGGACAATTCTTGGGACAAATCCGGAAGGCACACTGGACTGAGCAAGGTTGAGTGCGAGTTCAATATTTGTTCCGTTGGGGTCAACCGGAGCCTTGTCTGCGCCAGGGGCCGAGGTGTTGTCCGAGTCGACTGACGGGTCAGTGCCATTGGTCTTGCGATGGGTTGTCAGACGCGGAATTCCCGGGCTTGCAGCAAAAGGGATCCAGGTGGTCCGAGCATTTCCGGTGACAGAAACCGCCCGCCGCAGAAAATCATCTGCCTGTTCCAGCCCAGTCTGTCCTGTACTGCGGCTGACATCCTGAAGAAAGACCGTCCAGGGCACAGAAGAACGCTGCAGCAACGTCATTCCTGCCGCGGCTGCCGCGAGCAACAGCATGATCAGACTGCGAAGCAACAGCGAGAACAGACGCTGACGATCCGGGAGATCTGCGAGGCTGTGCCGGTGCCAAATCCACAACAGCATGGCGGCCGGGATGATCGCGGTCAGATAAATCGGATGGCTGAATTCGAACAACATTGATTGGGAGCAGCGTCAATGAGAGCAGATTTACATAATCAGGCGGCGTTGGTAGAGCCACCATTCCAGCGCCAGCAGCACACCGGCAAGAATCACGGCAATCAACCAGGGCGGCAACTGTGACCGCATCCCGGCCAGCGATATCGAGTCATTCAAGCTGTCGGTCTGGCTTGAAAATCGCAAATCACTTTCCTGTTGACTGGCAAGGTTCACGGCGATTTTTACGACCGAGTCACCATTGTTGGACTGTTTCTTCCGGCCCGCCTGCGGCCGTGCCATACTCATGTTCCAAACGCCCTGTTCTTTCAGAGAAGGCAGTTCGATTGTGGAGGACGAACGGCCAATTCCCTCGCGTCTTACTACTGTCCGGGTATCTCCCCGAGGCGACCGCAGAAAGACCTCCGTCATTGACTTTGTCGGATCTGAATTCCAGTCGGCAGGCAATGCGACCGTAGCCCTGGCCCCGGTGCGAATTCCTGCGGTGGAGATTCCGGTGTTTCCTGTAAACCACTGCACGACATTGGAGACGAGCAGCGGAAAAACTGTCCGCATCGGTAAGTCACCATCTGACAGCGAAACAGAAAGAATCACACAGGATGTTTCTCGTGACTGGCAGAGCGAGAGGATCGCATTGTCAGTGTCGGTGATGACGAGGTTTTCCACGGTGCCGGTGAAGGTGAGTGCGCCTGCCTGGGGAATCAGGACATTTCCGAAATCAATATTTGTCATCAGCGGAGAGGATGTGTTCTGCTGCACGATTAATGGCTGCCGCTCGGGAGGATTTACGTTCCAAAGATTGCAGTCAGACTGCGGATCAATAATCAGCATGCGGCCTTCCGGCAGTACCGAGGGCACGAGTCGATGCAGAACAATCAGGTCATGGCCCTGCCAGTCCGCTTCAACAGCCGGCAGTTCGTTCAACTCTGTCAGGTCAACTCCCGGAACAGCCTGCAGTGCTTGCCTAAGAAACAGGTTTCCCGGAGAGACCAGCAGCACTCGCAGCGGTGGTCGTTCAGGCAGGACTGCAAATGCTGTGTTGTCTGTTTGCAGTCCATCTGTCATTGTCAGGTTTACCGTGCCGCTGAACTGGATATCCCGGATTCGAGCTTCCAGAACACCGCCTTCGGCTGAGAGTTTTCGCAGCAGTCGGGAATCATTTTCGTCGGCTTCCATCTGAAGCCGAATCACATCCACCAGCACATCGTTCAGTGTGATTTCAACGCGGGCGGTGACCGGTTTGTCGCCTCGATTGGCAAATTCAATCAGCAGTTCGTATCCAAGAGGGTCGGTGGGCGCTCTGCTGGCCTCGAACATCGTGATACCGAGGTTGGATTGAGACTGTCCCAGTCTCACAATCTGCAGATCGCATCGTCCGGCAGCTTCATCGGACGGATGAGATTCACAAAGAGCCCGCAGTCGATCGACTTCGTCGGCGGGCCGCGAATCCGTGAACAGGACGATTCGGCCGCCGGAAGACGGTTGCAGAAGGCTGGTTGCGAGGTCGACGGCCTGGTGGCAGGTCCCACTGCAGTCTGTTGGGGCCGTTGCTTCGATGGCCTGCAGCAGCGCCGGAATATGAGCGGTAAAACCGCATTCGATCTGTGCCTCTGAGTTCGTTGAAAGTACTGCAGCCTGTTGTCCGGGCCGCAATTGTGAGACAAGTCGTTTTGCCTGTTCCTGAGCCTGGCGAAATCTTGTGCCCTGTTTCTCTTCTGCCTGCATGCTTGCAGTGGTATCAAGAATCAGCACCTGAAAAGCTGCTTCATCCGCAGGGATCTCCCAGCGAGGATCCGCGGCGGCGATGGAAATTGCGAGCAGCAGCATCATCTGCATCAGCCATGAGGTCAGGTGGCGAAACTTCTGCCAGAGGTTCCTCGGAGGACGCTGTTCAAAGACCTGACTCCAGAACATGTCCGTTGAGATGGACACCTTCCGAACCCGAACGCGCAGCAGGTAAAGCAGCGTGATCGGCAGAGCGATCAGTGTCAGAAAGAGTGCTGCTGGAGTGCCAAAAATCATGGGTCTGGACGGTCGCTGGATTTGTCAGTGATGATTCAGGTTCGGAGAAGTTCACTCGGCAGAAGAGCTGTTCATCATGGCCATAATCAACGCCTCAAAATCGGTGGAACTGCAGGTTTGTGTACATCCGAGACCGTAACGGCGACAGTAGTCTCGCACGGATTTCTGATGATCGTCAAATAGTTTTCGGTAAGCAGCCAGTCGCTGTTCAGTGATCGTGATCCGTGTTTCACTCCCGGACTCGAGGTCGACAAGTTGTGCGTCCCCGCGGAGCTCGGGATGCGCCTCCTGCTGATGGGTTAGTTGTACGAGATGGACATCAAAATGCTGAAATCGCAATTGATCAACGGCCGACTGAAAACCGACTGAATCGAAGAAATCACTGAGCATCAGGACCAGTCCCGGCCGCGGCCGGGAATGCAGGAATCGAGCGATGCTGTGCGTCAGGCTGGTGTGGCCCGATGTCACTTCAAGACGCTGGAGAAACCGCATCATGGGCAGAATCTGCTCGCGGCCCCGTGTGACTGGATGCTCAGCTGAAATCCCATTGGAAAAGGCAAACAGACCGGCACGATCAAGATCCGCGAGGGCGATGTACGAAACGCCGGCGGCGACGCGACGGGCCAGGTCGAATTTGCTGCCGTCTGCAAACGACATGGAGCGGGAGTTATCCAGCAGAATGTAAACGTGCAGGTCCTGGTCTTCCTGAAACCGTCGGATCAGCAGGTCTCCATGGCGTGCATAGACATTCCAGTCCAGATAGCGAAGGTCGTCTCCGGCTGCGTATTCCCGATGGTCTGAAAACTCAATTCCTGATCCGGTTTGTCGTGTTCTCCTCTGTGCCAGAAGCTGTCCACGAAAGACCTTCCTCGACATCAGCGAGAGGTATTCGAGTCGGGTCATGAAGTCCGGAGGAAACAGCATTGGTGTTCTGCGGGTGTGTGGGATTGAGCGGTTTCGGGGGGAGAAGAAGACCGCTGGTAGAAAACAAGTGGCCGGAAGCGGCGTTTGGGGAATTCGAACGAACGCAATTCGGACGAACAACAGAGACCTCAGTCAGACAGCCTGCCAAGATCACTCAGAATTCCAGTCACGACGGCATCTGCTGTAATCCCCTCTGCCTGTGCTTCAAAATTCAGGATCAGTCGATGCCTCAGAACCGGGAGAGCCATTGCGAAAAGATCCTCGGTGGAAACATGCAAGCGGTGGTCCAGTACAGCGCGCACTTTGGCACCCAAAATGAGTGCCTGTAATCCACGCGGGCTGGCACCATAGCGAACATATTTCTGAGTCGTGGTGGAGATTTCTTTTTCGGGGTGCGTCGCAACAATTAACTCAACAGCCTGCCGGCGAATCGCGTCGGCGATCGGGATTCCGCGTGCCAGAGCCGTCATCTCCCGGATACGATCACCGTCGAGAACAAATTCTGCATGCGGAAGATCCTGCCCGGTGGTGCGGTTAAGGATCTCTTCAAGTTCTTCAACCTCCGGGTATCTGACCAGCAACTTGACGAAGAACCTGTCGAGTTGGGCTTCGGGGAGAGGGTAAGTGCCTTCCATTTCCA
>Ga0075479_10000514_pt1 | contig 16745 bp, 12 predicted proteins | sample DEB08_DNA_8_FD_76341 | JGI IMG/M metagenome (GOLD analysis project Ga0075479, IMG submission 76341) | Aqueous microbial communities from the Delaware River and Bay under freshwater to marine salinity gradient to study organic matter... | ecosystem: Environmental > Aquatic > Marine > Coastal ... | reverse complement strand
AAGCCATGCATCGTCTGATCACAGCGATTCCCTCCGGAACATGGAAAGTGCGCACAATCACCGTAGCAGGCTGGCTTGGACCGGCCGCCAGAGACTATCCCGTGGGCGCTTCCACCGGAATCAACATCTTCGATCTGCCACTGGGACGATCGGAAAACAGCTTTGCGGCCGATTCACCGCGTCCGGGGGTGACTGACGTTTTCCTGATCTGCCTGGCTCATGAAATTGCCCACAACATGCTGGACACGGTCGGCAGAGAACTGCGGCCCGATCTGTTTCGCAGAAAGTACGCAGCACTGGCACAGGCGGCCGGTCCCCAGGTGGTGTTTCGCCAGCCAGTCACAGCAGGGATCGACCGTGCGGCAACACAGCAGAAATTCCTTGATGCGGAGCTTTGGGATGGCAATCAAGACACCTGGTCCACAGCGTGGAAAAATTACTTCTCCGGCAGCGAAGCTTTCGAAAAAGGCTACAGTCGCGGAAATATTCAGTTCTTCCTCGACTCACCCCAGGAAGGATTTTCCACACTGGCCAACCAGTACTTTGCGGACACGCAGTTGATGCTGGAATTCTGCGCCGCTCGCTGGCAGCAGGGGCACCGCAGCAACATCAACCAATTCCTGTTGATCGCGGAATATCTCAGCGACAGGCAGGCTGTCATTCCACTGTATCGTCTCTCCCCCGGTGGGGCTCTGGAAACAGGGCAGGCTGCGGTCCGTCGCGACGAACAGCAACGGATCCGTAGCCTGCAGCTTCCGGGGCTGCGTGCAGAATTCGACTACGACCAGCATGATTTGGTCACGACATTCACGCTGGAAGCCAACGAACGCAGGTGAATGTGCTGCCGGATCCTGCAGCAAGCGGACCGGCGGTTTCCCGAACAAAACGTGGCCGCCCAGCACCAACAGCGGTGTCCTGAATCAGCGCCCGCCGGCAAGGATCTCAAAAAGGTCTGCGTCCGGAACTGTCAGCCCCTGCGGCACCGATTCTTCGGCGATCCGCAGGTAGGTTTCCTGAGATCGCTTGTAGGCGTCTCTTGCCGCCTCACGTTCCGGCGGTTGAATGAAGCGCTGACGATTCTTCCACAGTCGATAAACGGCATCCGCACACCACAATGCGCTGGCTCGCGACGGTCGAATCGGTGCCTCGCCAACCAACACATTTACCGGGTTCGTGTGCAGCTGCGGGAATTGTCGTAATGCCACCCAACTGCTGCGTTCTATGCGAGTCTGAAAGCTCAGCTGGTGAGTCTGCCCATCTGCCGGAACGGAACGCGTCTCTACAACCTCGCCATTCACGATCAGTTCCACCAGTCGCTCGCCACCGCGAATCTGTTTCGTTGCTCGTGGAGCGTGCAGATTGACGGTATCACCGGACATTCGTCGCCCGGCAGCCGGCTGCAGCGTGCCATAAGCCACGGCTTCCGGCAGTACGGGCGAAAAGGCAATTGCGGCATTCACCCGAACGTCAGCGGCGGCTGGCAGCCTGACCGCATCACCACCGGGTGAGCGACCACCGACCGAAAACTCCAGCGCGTGGGCATAGCCATCCGAAACATAAGATCGGCCTGCCTGCACACCGCGACACCAGTCCGAAAAGTCCAGCTCGGTCAGATCTCCCAGCTGAACGTACACGCGTCCCTGGCCCACACGGCGACTGCTCATGCAGGGAAAGTCAGTCTCGCCACTGAGCTTTAACGGAAAGCCACAATTCAGCAGATGATACCACGTGTTCCATTCCGGAATGCGAGCGGTGTCCATAGCGCTGATGAAGTCGCACACCCCTTCGGCGGTGCTGACGAAAATCTCCATGGCTCCCCCGCCATTCAATGCCGGTGTCGCCAGATTGGGCAGCCGATCCGCGGCCCGCCCCGCACTTCCAGTCAGCTCGGTCACCGTCAGCGACCCGTTCCCGTCAACGTCGATCTTTTCAAACACTTCCGGCAGCAGCCGACCGCTGATCTCCGCCCGTCGCAGCACTCCGTCACCACCCGCGTCTCGCGTGGCCAGCAACCAGTCCGCCGCCTGCCTCGGATCCACATGCAGCGCAGAATGTGGATAACCGGTCACACCGCCCTGCTCTTTCGCCCAGCGCATCACCGGCACGGTCCACGAGGGCCAGCCTTTGGTCGAGGTTCCTTCCGAACCCGGATACGTCTGATCATTGAGATTCAGTAAGCACACGTGCCCCAGTGCCGCCGACCCAAAGCCACTGATTTCCAGATCGTATTTCAACAGCGTTTGACTGCGACTGACATCATCGGCCAACGGGGAAAAGTAATTCCGCTGATGATCAAAACAGGGCCCCCACGTCAGCACACAGCCCACGTTCAGACCCTCGCCACAAACCTGACGAAACATATCCGCCGGAGTGACTCCCTGCGTCGGGTTATCGTAATGGGAGCAGCCGGCACCATGGATGTGATGATCACCGCACCAGAATCCGGACAGCATCGGATTCACCCAGCGCTGCAAATGCACAGACAGTGGCCGGGGCTGATCAGCAGTCACCCGCAGTGGCAGTTCCTGCACGACGTATTCAGGACCGCGACTGGCCAGAACACGAAATTCTCCCGGAGGCAGGGCCACTGTTTCACCGTGAGATCGATAAACATGAGGCTGAAAAAAGAAATCGGGAGCCAGGCGTTTGGCCTGAGGCGGATAGACTCGCCCGTCACGATCCCGAATCTCCAGCCGGGCGGTGGTGGGGGTTCCGTCGAAATCCCGAATCTCCAGCGGAACTTCGATGGCCGGACGAACGGAAAACAGGACCGGAACTTCACTGCGAAAACCAAGATCCTCGGTGCCCTGTCCCAGATCGAATAACAACGTCGCTTCTCGTGTCCCGGCTTCACTGCAGAAAATCAGCAGCACCAGATATTCCTCGGTGTGCCCGTTCAGACGATCTGACATCGGCGCCCCTGCATACACCTCCAGATCGATGAAACGACGCTCGTTCTGCCGATTTTCATTCTCACCAAGTTCCGTTTGAGCCTGTCGCAGCAGAATCGAACTGGAGGCACCGGAATAAACCGGCCCAGCCTGCGGACTCAGCACTCGCAGGCGGCGAGTGACCGTGGCTTCGTTTTCCACACGGATCAGCACCGGAGTAAAACCGCCCTGCTGCAGGACCGCGTCCGCCTCCCCACGCCGTGCTTTCACCCGCACTTCCGGATTCACATGCAGATGAAACAACACATGAGGATCCAGCAGCTTGCGAATACGAACGCCGTCCTCGTCCCGGATCGCCTGACGCAGCGGCGTCTCTACGTTTGCCGGAAGTGGAGCCCCCAGTGTCTCAAGAGCCTGCAGTACTCTGCCCACACCCGCGGCCAGCGGTTGGTCAGTTTCGTCTGCAGACACCGCAGACAGCAGCATGACCCCCGCGGCCAGGATCTGCAAAAACAACTTCAGAGCATCGCAAAACAAATGCACGGCATTTTCCTTTCGCAGAAATCATCAGGCAACCACAGCACCTCAGCAGGATTCTGCCGCAGAAACAACATCAGCCCCTCCATGGATTCTGCAGCAAGGATTACTTCATGCCAGTCTTACCAACGGACGAGCTGTCAGCCGATGCAATGCTACCAACGGAACGGAGTCAGCAGAATCAACAGCGGCACCGGGCTTTACAATACGCGGATCAACCGCGACTGGCGCAGACGCTGCCACAGTCGGATGCAGCAGTTGTTGTGACTGCATTAGCGCAGCCTGAACAATTTCATGGAGATGTATCGACCAATTCGGCCTGTGAAGTTCGGTCGACCGAATTCCCGAGCGGCCATGCAGCCCCTGTTGCAAGTCGCCGCCTGTTGAAAGTCGCCGCCCAGTGTGCCATGCTGCCGCCAGCAGGCGACTTGAATGTCGTCCCGTCAAACGCCAACGTGCAAGCCATGGTCTGCACCACTGCCAGCTGCAAACAAAGTAATCCCGAATGACAATCCGTCTTCACCAACGTCTGCTCATGCCGTGCCTGCTGATCGTATTGCTGGCGGGTTGCCAGCCTGAAACCCAACAAGCGACCAAACCGACGCAGCAGGGGGTTCTGTTGACCAGCCCCGCCCTGTTGGAAATTGCCTCTGCATTGCTGGGGCAGCAGGAATCGACCCGACTGGTGATTCCGGATGTGGTCACATCTCGAACCTGGCGTCCCACCAGATCGGCGATAGAAAAACTGCAGCGAGGAAAACTGCTGCTGCTGTCCGGGGCAGACTGGGAACCGTGGTTACAGCAGGTCTCGTTGCCACAGTCTCGAATTCGTGACGTGTCCGACACGTTTGCTGATCGTCTCATTCATCTTCCCGACATGGAGACACATCGCCATGGCGGGGGAGGGCTGCACAGTCATGCCGGATTTGTCTCCCACCTGTGGCTGTCACCGGCCATGCTGCAGCAGCAACTTGAGGCAACAGCGCAGATCATCGCCAGGGACTTTCCCGAATTGAAAAACCAGCTGCAGTCCCGCAGCAGCGGTCTCAAACAGCAGCTGCTGCAGTTGTCTGCAGACGTTGATCGAATTCGCGATCTCGCGGAAACAACATCCCCCATTCTGATCACGGACGGTCCGGAATATGAATACCTGCTCCGCGATCTTGGCTGGTCGGCTCAACGACTGCATTGGCCGCGTGGGGAGGAACCGACGGCGGATGACTGGCTGGAATTGCAGCAGATTCTGGAACAACAGCCGGCAGACAACAGCCAGGTGCCACTGGTCCTGATTCACGATCAGCGTGCCGCTGACACGCAGGTCGCACTGAGCAAGAAAGGCTGTCGCATTGCCAAAATTGACCTGTGCGAAAAACAGCAGTCACAGAAAAGCGTTCCGGAACGACTGCGTGAGAACCTGCGGCGGATCGAACGGGCCCTGCAGTAACACACAAAATCGCAGTCACGGAAACAGTTCCGCAGCAGCGGAACAGCACGCGATCAAAGAATGCCTTCGCCGCCCGATCGGAAAACTGAGCCGACGGGAATTGAACCGACGCGTGCAGGTCCGGGCTCGCTGAATCCAGCGGCAGGGCCCCAACGACGGCGTCATTTTGCAGACCAGTTTCCGGGCAGCTCAGTTGTTGTCAATTTCTGCAGCCAGTTTGCCGGCGCGGATGTGTCCGCCCTGAATGACAGCCACGAATTCTTCACGACGTTCCAGAATCTGAATATCCTGCAGCGGATCACCGTCCACGATCAGCAGGTCAGCCAGCTTCCCGCTTTCCACAGTCCCCAGTTCATCAATGCGGCCGGTAATCTTCGCGCCATTCCGTGTCGCGCAGGTGATGACTTCCAGCGGAGTAAACCCCACTTCCTTCACGAAGAAGGTCAGTTCGCGAGCGTAGTCTCCATGGGGATTCCATGCAAATCCGTAATCACCACCCATCCCCAGACAGCCACCGGCTTTAAGGATGCGTCGAGCGCTTTCCATACCGCCATCCAGCGTCTCCTGGTGACCGTCTATCACACTCTGCGGCATTCCAAATTCCGGCCCCAGCCTGATGCTGGCATATTCAAAGTACAGCGCGGGAACACAGGGAACATCCCGTTCCAGCAACAGTTCCATACATTCGTCGTCCATGAATGTGCCGTGTTCAATGGCATCATACCCGGCTTTCAGTGCATTGCGGATGCCTTCGGTTGCCCGACAGTGCCCGGTGACTTTCAGGCCGTGGTTATGGGCCGTGGAGACGACCGCACTCATTTCTTCAAATGTCATGCACAGCGTGTGATGGTCGTTGGTGTCCGGTGCTGCGGCATCACCAGTGGGATAGGTCTTCACCCATTCCACACCATCCTTGACCAGTTTTCGCACCGCTGATCGTGCCTCATCTGCCCCATTCACCAGCAGGACCAAACCCTCCATACCGATCTTGCGGAAATCCGGATTCCAGTCCATCAGACCGCCAACGCCGCAGATCTCCCGCCCACTGGCAACCAGCCGGGGCCCGCTGTGAATTCCGTCCTCGATCGCTTTTTTCAACCAGACGTCGATATTAAACAGGCTGCCGCCGCTGCGGGCCGAGGTGTATCCGCACTGCAACGCCAGTCGGGCATTGGCCGCCGCCAGCAACGTGACGTATTCCACTGGGTACTTGATATCCAGATCTTCGAGGGCAGCCACGTTGAAGTAAGTCGGGTGGAAGTGGGCTTCGACCAGCCCCGGCATCATTGTTCCGCCACCAGCATCAATGACACGTGCGTCCTCAGACGCCATCGGTGCATCTGCGGCGGCACCGGCCCAGGTAATTTTGCCCTCGGTCACGTGAACCTCGGCGTCCGGGATCGGCGGACCGCCACGGCCATCAACCAGCTGTCCACCGCGGCAAATGAGAGAACCGGAGGCATTCTGCATCGCAAGCATGCTTTCTGACAAAACGGAATTTTCAGGCCCGCACCATGTCCATGACACTCAGTCAGGACAAGGCCCGGCAATCGCTGCATGAGCCGGTCTGCGGTCGGGATCAGCAAAATCACTGACTGTCGACAGGATACGTGCTCGACTGTACTCCCGACAACCCAACGCACAGCAGCGTCCAGCGAATGCCAGCTCGCCTCCAAACACACCGTTTTCCCGTGTTTTGCCAAAGAACGATTCCGATGTCGCGGGAAATCAATCAAGCAGGGATTTTCGCTTGCCGATCACACGAGGCAGGGTTACGATGCGCCGCTTGTTAGACCCAACCACAGGAAGTGCAATGGGTTCGGACTTCGGCAGCGGGTTCTGCCGGATCCATCAATGGTTTTTTGGCTCGATATGTCTCAGGTGTACTCGCCACCTGCAGCTTCGGTCACTGGAAAGTCACGAAGATGAAAAAAGGAATTCACCCGGAATACCGTCCTGTCGTGTTCATGGACACCTCCGACGGTTCTCGTTTCCTGATCAACAGCACCATTCAGTGCAAGGAAACCACCACCTGGGAAGAAGACGGTCAGGAATATCCGCTGTTCAAGACGGAAATCAGCCGCACGTCTCATCCGTTCTACACCGGCAAGATGAAATTCGTCGACTCCGCCGGTCGTGTTGAGAAGTTCCAGAAGAAGTACAACTGGGCAGGCAAGGTCGACCGCGACCAGTAGCCTTCCAATTGCCTGAACAAAGACAGGACGTGCATGGAAATCCGTGCGCGTCCTTTTTGTTTATAGGCTTGCAGATTCCACCGGTCGGCAACCTGCCGGCAGCAGTGACCTTGATTCAATCGCCTCAGATGCAGGCCCCCGCTACTCTTCGGAGATCTTCCCCATGTTCCCGGTGCTGGAACGCCAGACGGCGAGGTATGCTGAACTGGAAAAGCAGATGCTGGACCCCACGGTCCTGTCTGATGTCAATCGCATGCTGGCAATCCAAAAGGAAATGGGCTCGCTGGCTCGGATCGCTGCGGCCGTTCGACGGCACGCCAGTCTGGAAGGAGATATCGACGCAGCCCGCATGATGGTTGAAGAGGAAACCGACGCCGAAGCCAAAGACTACGCCAAGACCGAGCTCAATGGACTGATCGCCGAACGCGACGAACTGCTGCTGGAACTGGAAGACCTTGCCACCGCTGGCGATTCCCTGACTCGCACCGCCTGCATTATGGAAATTCGCGCTGGCACTGGTGGCGATGAAGCCGCACTCTTCGCTCGCGATCTCTACAACATGTATTCCGCATGGTGCGATCAGCAGGGATGGAAAACAGAAACCATCGAACTCAGCACAACCGAACTCGGCGGAATGAAGGAAGTGATCTTCTCCATCACCGGCGAAGGCGCTTTCCACAGCCTGCAGTTCGAAAGTGGCGGACACCGTGTTCAGCGCGTCCCGGAAACCGAAACACAGGGACGCGTGCACACCAGTGCGGCCACCGTGGCCGTCCTTCCCGAAGCCGATGAAGTGGAAGTGGATATTCGCCCGGAAGACATCGAAGTGGACACCATGCGGGCCGGGGGCCCCGGCGGTCAGAAAGTCAACAAAACGGAAAGCGCGGTCCGTATTACACACACACCCACCGGACTGGTCGTCAAATGCCAGGATGAAAAAAGTCAGCACAAGAACCGCGCCCGAGCGATGCGAGTGCTGCGCAGCCGCATTCTGGAACTGAGGCAGAACAAAGTGCATTCCGAACGATCCGCCGTCAGGCGGACTCTGGTCGGTTCGGGGGATCGCAGTGAACGAATTCGCACGTATAATTTCCCACAGAATCGCCTGACTGATCACCGCTGCGGATTAACACTCTACAAACTGGACAGAATCATTCACGGGGAAATGGGCGAATTGATCACAGCTCTGCAGGCATTCGATCGCGACGAACGACTGAAAGCGGCTGAAACCGAACTGTAAGGATCACCAACCACGGATTGCCGTGGCAGAACACTGGCCTGATTTCCGCAAATGCGGATTCCCACACATCCGGATTCGCGTTCGCGGTGAAATCAACACACTGCAATCACGGGACAAGTGATGAAAAACTGACCCATCAATTATCGCATCCACACAACGGCGGCGGCACTGCCGTCGGACACCAGAACTGACAACGCGAACGCCATCCCACGACAACCCACACAGCCCGGAAAGCAAAACCATGACTGAGCGAGGCAAAGTACTGATCATCGTTGGTGATGCCACGGAAACTCTGGATACCATGTATCCCTACTATCGCCTGATCGAAGCCGGTTTTCAGCCCGTTGTCGCTGCCCCTGAACAACGCAAATACCAGATGGTGCTGCACGAAATCAAACCGGGCTGGACAATCACGAAGGAGTGGGAAGGCTATACCATCGACGCTGACATTGCCTTCAGCAATGTTCAGGAAGAAGACTACGCCGGCATTCTGTTCTCCGGCGGAAGAGCACCGGAATACATTCGCTATGACGAGGATCTGGTCAGAATCACTCGCCACTTCTTCGCGGCCGGAAAACCGGTCGCCAGCGTCTGTCACGGCGTGGAAATTCCAGCTTATGCAGACTGTGTTCGCGGTCGTCGTATGGCTACCGTTCCCAAGTGCAAGTTTGACCTGGAAGTCTGCGGCGGAATCTTTGTGAACGAACCCTGCGTCATCGATGGCAATCTGTTCAGCGGACGAACCTTCCACGACAATGGTCACTACGTCGCCCCGTGGATCCACATGCTCGAGGAGCAGGCCGCAGCTCGCGGCGTCTGAGACCGGACAATCGCCTGCACCAACGCAATCCCTGCTCCGCGACCACCCAACAGCCGCAAACCGGCCAATTCAGCCGCCCGCAAAGCCATATTGCAGCACCCTGCCGCTTTCGCATAGATTTGAGCCGGCGGGCCCCGGTTGCCGGCCAATCAGCGAACAGAGTCCGCCACAACGACTGCCTTACGAATCCTTTGTGGGGCACGAATTTCCTGTGGTGATGACTCCACGAATAACAAGACTGTGAACTGGACAGCATGGATGCTGGGCTGGCTGCGAAAATCTCTGTGTACCGATCTTGCGATTGACCTCGGAACCAGTTCAACACGCGTTGGACTGCCCGGGGAAGGAATCCGTCTGGACGAACCGTCGGTTGTCGCAGTGGGGCGAGGCAGCAGCCGTGTTGCGGGCCGCGGTTTGGCTGTGGGTCGCATGGCGGCTCAGATGCTGGGGCGAACTCCCGAAGGAATTCGTGCGGTCCGTCCGCTGAAGCATGGAGTAATCAGCGACTTCGAACTGTGCGAAGTCATGTTGCGGTATTTTTTGCAAAAGGCGACCGGCGGCAGGCGTGGTCTGCGGCCGCGCGTCCTGATCGCCGTCCCCGGAGGGATTTCTGCTGTCGAACGCCGGGCCGTTTTCAACAGTGCTGAGCGGGCAGGCGCCGGAAGGATCTGGCTGATTGATCAGTCCCGGGCAGCGGGAATCGGAGCCGGACTTCCGGTGGCTGAACCACTTGCCAGCATGGTCTGCGACATTGGCAGCGGCAGCACCGATATCTCAGTACTCAGCCTTGCGGATGTGGTTGCCTCGGAGTCGATTCGTACTGCAGGGGATGCCATGGATGAAGCCCTTTCACGCTGGCTCCGTCGCCGCTACTCACTCCGCGTTGGGCTGCAGACCTGCGAAACACTGCGGATCGGAATTGGAAGTGCCGCTCCACTGGATGACGAATTGAGTCAGGAAGTCAGCGGACTGGATACCGTCAGCGGTAATCCCAGACGGGCCCTGGTCACCAGTGAAGAGGTTCGCGCAGCGTTGCTTGAGCCTTTGTCGGAGATCGTCGATGCCATTCGTCTCACCATCGAACGCTGTCAGGCCGAACTGATTTCGGATCTCGCTGACACCGGGATCGTGCTGACTGGCGGTGGTGCATTACTGCGTGGAATTGATCGGTACCTCAGCCAGCAGCTGGGAATTCCCGTTCGGCTTGCCAATGCTCCGCGTCATGCAGTGACCAACGGGGCCATGATTTGTCTGGATCATCTGGAACGCTGGCAAGGCGGTCTGGACAATGGTTTGCGAGCGGCCTGAAGATCGTCGGGAGTGACTCCGTGCCCACTGAATCAGCTCAACTCAAAATGACTGCTGCCAGCGTAATGCTGCTGGTGCTGACGCTGATGGTCACTGTCGCTGATCGCCTGCAACTGCTGATTCCGGTACGCACCTCAGTACACGAGCTGTTGCTTCCCGGGCAATTGCTGTGTCGGCTCGTACCCGGGTCTTTCGAAGCCGATTTCGATGCGACAGTGCACCAGTCGAACAATCCTGATTCGGCAGATCAAACGCTGCTGCGACGCCTGATGGTGGAGAATGCCCGCCTGCGACAGGAGCAGGAAACGCGGCGAACACGGCGTGGGCTGTATTCCGAAGCCGATGCAGAATTGGCCTTGCTGCAGTTGCAGGTCGTTCCGGCTCAGGTGATCAGTTCCCGGCAGGGAATGCCGGCGGCTCTGACGCAGCTGATTCTGGACGCCGGGCGGAATTCGGGGCTGCGTCGTTCCGAACTGGTGGTGGAAGGTGATGGATTGATTCTTGATGCAGGCACAGACCGCAATGTGCAAACCGGTGATCGCGTACTGGATGGTCTGACAGTTGTCGGGCGCATCGAACGGGCGTCACGCTGGATCAGTCTGGTTCAGCCGATCCATGCGGAAGGCTTTCGCGCGCAGGTGTCGCTGCTGCGAAATTCCGGAGGAACATTCCACTTTGGCGCTTCGGGAATTCTGGAAGGAACCGGGGAAGCCCTGTGTCGCCTGACCGGGGTTGCTCAAACCGAAGCCGTTGCTGTCGGTGACGAAGTTGTCGGGATGGATGTGGAGGGGCTGAACGGGCCGAGCCTGTATTTTGGCACGGTCACCACTGCAAACTTTTCGTCCGGGGGACAGTGGGAAATTCGAGTTCGTCCGGCTGCGGTTCCCGCGGGAACACGACAGGTGGGAGTCCTGCGATGGCAACTGCAGATCGGCAACGACACAGCTCTCAGCAAACTTGAATCACAATCCAGCCGCACTGATCTGCTGGCGGCAGACCGCGGGCCGGGGAGATAATCCATGCTGAAGTCTTTGTTTCCCCTGCTGCTGCTTTGGCTGGCGATTTCTGCAGAACTGGCGTACTCCGGTCTTTTGCCACACGGCGCGGTTCTGTTCCCGCTTGCTGCCGGAATTCTGCTCTGGCGTTCGACGGCTCAGAACCTGCTGATTGCCGGCGGAATGCTGCTGCTGGACTGGGTTGCGCGACCCACGGTCTGGCCGCTGGCAGGGTTCATCATTCCCGTTCTGTACCTCTTTACAAGCTGGCGGCAACGTCGGGATGAGCTTTTTCAACGCCATCGTCGGACGAGAATCCCGGAACCCCTTCAGGTTCCTTTGCTGACACTGCTGCTGGTGCTGCTGCATCAGCTGGGGCAGTTGAACGAATCCTCACTACTGCAAATCAAGTCTGTGTTGGCAGCGATGCAGCAGGCAATTCCGCTGCTGATGATCGCTCTGCCACTGAGTGCAGCCATGGCACTGCTGACGAAACTGGCGGAAGAACTCGGCATTCGGCGTCCTGTTCGGCAGGGGATCTGAGCTGCAATGAGGAATGCCCTTGTTTCGTCGTTCGACCACGACAAAGAACGAGCGACTTCAACTCCACTGTCACGACACTGGCGAGTGTGGCTGCCGGGAGCCTTGTTGCTGACGGGACTGGTCGCAGTCTTCACCCGCGTCGCCTGGATTCAGGGACGACTGTCTGGCGAATACCTCGCGGCTCTTCAGGTCACCACAACGGACCTGGAAGTACTGCCTGCCGTGGACGGACGAATTCTTGCCGACGGCGTTGTCCTCGCTGCGGATGAACCGGTTCAGCACGTCCAGATGCATTATCGCTGGCTGCAGCGTGAACCGGACGAGTACTGGCTGACCCGACAGATTCGCAGCCGACTCAGTCGTTCCGAGCGACGCGATGAATCGCTGGTGCAGGCCGTGGAGCAGGAAGTCAGACAGCAGCGTCAACAGATGCTGGCGACGCTGGCGCGTGTCTGTTCCACCACCGAAGCCGACCTGCGTGCTCGCTGCGATGGGGTGCAGGAACGGGTTGAGCGAATTATCAGCAGTGTCAATCGCCGGCATGGAATCGAACTCACTCCATTGGGAACTCAGCTCAGCCAGGACCAGGATGACTACCCGCCGGAAGAAATCCCCTGGCTGTTTCAACTGGCTGGCCAGGTGAGGAAAGCACTGACAACGCCCCCCCGACGACAAAATGCAGAGCGGATTATTATTCGGGAGGAGGAGTCGTGGCATACGGTTCTCGAAGACGTCGACTCCCGGATCGCAACTCTGATTGCCGAGTACCCGGATCAGTTTCCCGGAGTTCGAATCCAGCAGACCAGCCGCCGCATTTATCCGCACCCCAACCTTGCCGTGCACGTGGTTGGCGCCCGAACAGCGTGGCGTGCCGACGACGAAGCGCAACAGATCCCGGTGGATCACCCCCGCGGACAGGGACGATTTGGACTGGAAAAATTCTACGACAGCCGAATCAGTGGGCAGCCCGGGATTCGCCGCGTGACACGCGATCGTCGCCAGCGAGTCATCGCTGAGGAAATCGTTCGCCAGCCACGGGCCGGACAGGACCTGCACCTGACGCTTGATTTCCAGTTACAGCAGCATGCAGAAAAAATCCTCGCAGAAGCACTGGGGGATCTGCCGCGCCACCTGCTGGCTGAGGGCAACGGCGTCGCCGCTCCGAGCCCCCCGCAGGAACAACCGGAGATCATCCCGGTCGGTGGCAGTGTCGTCGTCATGGATGTGCGAGATGGTCGCCTGCTCAGTCTGGCAAGTGCTCCCGACTTTGATCTCGGTCTGTTCACCGGGGGAACCGAAGAACAATGGAAGATCGTTAACAGCGATACGAGACGACCGTTCGTCTCACGGTTTGCCGCCATGGCGATTCCGCCAGGCTCCACGTGGAAACCGTTCACCGCTTTGGCCGCACTGGAGTCAGGGACACTTGATCCCGCCGCTGAATTTTTCTGCCAGGGCTACCTCGATCGACCGGACGAGTTGCGGTGCCTGCTGTTCCGCCGTTATGGAGTGGGGCATGGTCCGATTTCACTGCGACAGGCGATGACTCAGTCCTGCAACGTCTATTTCTTTGAAGCCGCTCGCACACTGGGCGGAAACCGTCTTGTCGACTGGGGAATCCGTCTTGGTTTTGGTTCACACACCGGTATCGACCTGCCGTTTGAGCGTCCCGGAAATCTGCCCGGAACGCGCCGTCTCAGCGAAGACGATGGACGGCTCCGCCTGCAGGCCATTGCCGGAGACGCCAATCTTGCTGACGCCGATCTCTCCGGACTGGCGATCGGGCAGTCCCGTTTGACCGTGACTCCCCTGCAAATGGCACGTGGTTTGGCGGCGATTGCCAATGGCGGATCACTGGTCACCCCCCATCTTGTCTCGGCTCAGTCCTCATCACTGCCAGCACCGCCAGCATCTGCCAGCCCTGGACGATCAGGAATCGCCGGGATTAATGCCGCAACTCTGCAACACCTGCAGCAATCTCTGGAAGCCGTTGTCCAGTCCCCCAACGGAACAGCTCATCGGGGTGTGTTTCTGCCCGGAGTCCGAATTGCCGGGAAAACAGGGACGGCGGAAACCGGTCCGGGGAAACCGGACCATGCATGGTTTGCCGGCTACTTCCCGGCTGACAAGCCACAGTATGTGGTGGTGGTTGCTCTGGAAAACGGAGGCTCCGGGGGAAACGCTGCCGGCCCCGCCGCTCGCGAAATCATTCGCTTCCTGGTGCAGAAAGAACAGACCACGACGCAGCTGAGTCTTTCAGCCGGCAAAGATCGCGGAATACTCTCTCCCTGAACGCCAAATCAGGTGAAGGCCCCGGCGATGCAATCACGGTTCCGTACGCAACCACTGCACAGCATCAATCACCACATGCCCGTCAGTATTGCGATTTGTTACTTCCACCACGGCCGGCCGATCCGGCGTAAATCGAAACTTCCCGAGCGGTTGAAAAGCATCCTTGCCTTCCGGAGACTTTCGCTGATCAATCTCGACCATATCCGTACCGTCCGCGTGCCGAATCATAACACGCACTGAAGAGGCTCGATTGGGGTTGGCCGGCCACGTGATCGCCACCTGCCATCGGCCCCCTGCCGGCAGCGCGGTCTGATAAATAGCGCGGCAGCTGCCATCCCGCAGATCGCCGTCATGGTGATATCCGTTGCCAACGTACTGCGGCGTGGAACTGCTGCTCTTCCAGGCTCCCTCCAGCGTTGCTTTGTCATCATCGACAACAACACCGGGAAGTTTGTCCGGGTGAACAAAGACGCGGACCTTCTTCTGTGGACTCACGTAGTCCAGCACCTGACCGTCTTCCAGGAGGTGTGCCCGAAGCTCTGCGTATTTGACCTGCTGAACTGGAATGCCCTGCTCCAAAGCCATCACGCCACCGGTCGCTGCACTCTGCCCCAAAATCATGAAGACCGGTTCCATACGGATGCTGCCAAATGCAATATGTGAACTGCTGACGCACACACTGACCAGCAGGTTCTCACATTGTTCCTGCCGAGGAGTCAGTGAGCCCCAGGCAATTGTGTACGGAGAAATTCCCACACCAATGTCGCCTTCGTTCTGCACTGAACCATCCGGCATGATGTAACGCTGCACGTTGTGGGAGTCGATGGTGTAACTGCCCATGCCAACCGGCTCGGGCGTGGGGATCTTTTTTGTCAAATGATTCTCGGTCATCACAAACCGCCCAATCATCCGTCGCGCTTCCCGCACATAGATCTGATGCGGCCAGTTGCCGTTGTCCGTGAATTCATCAGCAGCCAGTCCCCACTGCTGCATCTGTTCCCTGACGTCATCCGGAACACGCGGATCGTTGCTCAGAAACCACAACAGTCCCTGCTGATACGAGCGATGTTCCTGCAGAATCTCTTGCCGACGCTGATACGATCCTTCCGGGTACTCGTAGTTCATCCCGATGTTATCCGTGCTGAACGGCCCGTGATTGTTGGTGTCCGTCTTATGGTTGGGCAGCGGATCGAACTTGTTGAATAATTCTCGCCACCCGGCATTCAGAACACGCAGTAACAGTTCATATCGAGTCGCGTCGTAGCCCTCCGGTTTCGGAAACGGCACTCGATTCTGCGCATGATCTGTCGCGCAATAGCGATAACAGTAAGCCTGAATTCGCTGATCGCCGCTGCCATATTCACCGGGAGGCTCTGCACTGACTCCCGAAAGAACACCTGACGCGGGATCACCGGGAATGACGTATGGGCTGATCGGCTTTCCAACTTTTCCGAAGTGATGCCTGTGATGCAGCACGCCCACCTGAACCCCATTCCAGTTTTCGTTGTACACCGAATTGGCTTCCCGACCGACGTGATAATTCACACCAGCCGCTGCCATCAGATCCCCCTCATAGGTGGCATCGATGAACATCTTGCCAAGAAACGTGTCCCCCGAAAGCATGCTGATACTGACAATTCTCCCGCCGGATTTCACCACGCCCTGCTGACGATCCAGCCACTGATCTCGATGCACAGGAATCTCATATTCTCGGACGTAGTCTTCGAAAACCTGCTCCGCAACATGCGGTTCAAAAATCCACATGGTCCGATTCACACCGTCCAGCGCGGGAGTCCCCTGCCCCTTGTTTCCATAATCCGAGCGTTGCTGCCACACCCACGCTTCTTCCTGCTGATATTTCTTCCAGACACGATGATAAAAATCACGCGACAGACCACCGATCACAGCCTTGTTCCCGGTGTCCGTGAAGCCAAGGCCGCCGGCTGAAAGTCCGCCCAGATGACGATCCGGGCCAACAATGATTACTGATCGCCCCATTCTGCGTGCCTGAACTGCAGCGATGACTCCGGACGAGGTGCCTCCATAAACCACCAGATCCGCCTCATACTGTTCCGCACGCAGCCCCGAACCACTGATGACATTCAGCAGCAGAACCAGCAGTGCCGCCTTCGGCATGACACTGGCGGAAACCGGATTTGACTGAGGGCGTTTGGGCATGGAGGTTTCTCCGAAGCAGGTCGACAGGCTGTGTGAACAAGCGGGACTTCGGCATATTGCAACAAGTAAAGACAGCCTGCAACTGATCGCGGGCTGACAAAGCCGAAAGAACAGCCGGGAAAAATCGCTGCAACGGCGACACTCCGGCGTTGACCCGGATGACTTCGCACCTGTTGCGTCAGACGCGGTTTTGAGGCTGGTCCAGAATCTCAGAGACGACACGCCCGCTGATATCAGTCAGGCGAAAATCGCGGCCCTGGCTGCGGAAGGTCAGCCGCTCGTGGTCGATCCCCAACTGATGC
>Ga0075479_10000507_pt1 | contig 16864 bp, 18 predicted proteins | sample DEB08_DNA_8_FD_76341 | JGI IMG/M metagenome (GOLD analysis project Ga0075479, IMG submission 76341) | Aqueous microbial communities from the Delaware River and Bay under freshwater to marine salinity gradient to study organic matter... | ecosystem: Environmental > Aquatic > Marine > Coastal ... | reverse complement strand
CTTGCCAGAGAGAATTATTTCTCTGCCGCAATGTGGGCAGTTTGCTCCCACACTGGCTTCAGCAGTTGTTGCGACTACTTCAGTGACCGTGTGCGGAGAGAACTCAGCGAGGTCTTTGACGTATTCTGCTACTTCGGACCACTTGCTTTCGTGAAGCAACTTGATTAGGTCCCATGCCCAATCAGAGTTGTCTTTGAAATACACTTTTTTGGTCTTCATCTCGTTCGTTTGACGTGGAGAATCCCCTTCCTGCTCATCCAGTGGTGAGAACGGGTTTTCTTCTATAAAGGAACCTTCATTTGATTCGACTGACCAATAGTCGCCAAATTCATCTGTATGTCCCACAATTTCTATTTCTCCATCGTGTGCTTCTTCATAATATATTTCGTAGCGTGTGCTCATATTATCGAGTGACGAGTGCCCCGTAGGGGCAAAGGGCCCACCCGCAGGACCGGAATCCTGCGGGGGGCGGCAACTGTGACTCGCAAGTCACAGGATTACGACGTTGGACTTCTTGGTCAGAAGTCACCAGTCTGGAATAAGACCTGCTTTCTGCAACGCTTCTTTCCACCCGTGTGGTAGTTGAGCGCGATACAGATATTTCGCAAATCGAAGGTCGGCATAGTCAAAACTTGCACCTTCAAAGGTGCTACCTCTGAGGTCAACGTCTTGGAATGACGCTTTTCGCATGTCTGAACCGTTAAATTGCACCCACCTCATGTCGGCTTCATGAATTTTTGAAGTATTCATTAGCGAGCCGTCCTCTATTTCTATTGGCTTAATTCCATTTGAGAATGTAGCGCCAGTAAAGACAGATTGTACGAAGTTTGTTTGGGTGAAGTCAGTGTTGCGAAAAATTGCTTCACTGACATTAGCCTTCCTAAAATGTGCTTCCTGCATATTTGTGTGCATGAATTGTGCTTCTCGTAAGTCCGCACTGTTCAGGATTGCTTTGGGCATTCTTGCCTCCCGCAGGGCTATTCCTTCTAAATTGAGGTTATGGAGCATATGGAGAACGTCGCGTTCGCATTTATCCATCGCCGAGAATTTAGCATTGAGTTCGTCTTCTTCTCGGTTTCGGTCTTCGTCGCTCAAAGCGCGATTATTCAGCGCACGCTCGCGTCGGTTCTGCCAGAAGAGGGCTTTGTTAGCCTCCAATTGCTTGGCGCTGCATTTTCCGCATTCTTCCTTTTCCTCTAATTTTTCGTCGTTTTCGTTTTCGTTTTGGTGTTCGTGTTTTTCGTTTTCTTTCGTTGCCATAAAGGCATCACCGATTGTACGCAAAAGAAAAACCACGGCAAATGAATGCCGTGGTGTTGGTCCGGCATCGCCATGACTATTTCTTTGTGTACGGGTGTCGCTATTGGTCCTAACCAGAATCGCGACGAATTCTGGGTCATGGGTCCGATTGACGGGTGGAGCAATTTCGGCTGCTACCAGAACCGGTACCATCACACTGTGGCTGATATGCCACAGAAATTTTGAGGTCATACTCATCACTATATCCCCTTCGGTGATGGCTTTCTCAGGGGGTGAGGAGCGACCTCCGCACCTTCAGTGGTGCGACGATTGACGGGTGGAGCAATTTCGGCTGCTACCAGAACCATGTTCATCCCGTCTGTGGTTGATATGCCACAGAAACTTTGAGGTCATACTCATCACTATATCCCCTTCGAGGGATGGCTTTCTCAGGGGGTGAGGAGCGACCTCATGCACCTCTTTGCGGGTGCACGATTGACGGGTTCACATCTGTTTTTCACTCGACTTCCTCATGCACTATCCCCTTCAGCCGAACTGGTCAGGAGCATATTCTGCCCCGGAGGGCATCAGTGCACGCACAATGGTCTCTGCCCTATCGAGCAGGTAGCCGGTGTTCTGTTCGCCCCGAAGGGCGCCATTGCATTACTTGCGGCCATGAGGTACAAGGCATTTCTGCCAAGACCCACGCTTCTAATTTCTGGCCCTCTCAGATGTGAGAGTTGAGCGTGTTAATCGTAAATTTCGCTGCGTTCACTACCGAGTCAGCACTCAATGAGCGTCGCTCTGGCTAACTTTTCGTTCCAGCAGCATAGTCGATTTGACCTTGTCAAGGGTCAATGACTATTATAAGAACGGTTGGGGGCAAGTCAGACATTTGCCCCCGTGAATAACGGGTGGAGGGCTTTTTGCGTCATGCGCTCTTGATTCAACAAGATTTACAAGCAGTATGAGAGATTGTAGTCTCTCCCTCCGTTGTTGGGTGGAGGGTCGGTAAGACAGTGAACATCAACCGCCGGTCACTGTCCCCCCTCCATTGTATTTACGCTGAGAGAAGTGGTATCACTCACTCAGGTACGGGTGGAGGGTCATTAACGGGACAATATCGCCGAGTGATAGTAAGGACAACTCGGTTTGAAGGAAATGTCCCCCCTCCATTGTATATACGCTGAGAGAACTGGTATCAGTTGGGTGGAGCGGGGCAGAAAAGAAGAGTTGCGCTGGAGAACCCCGCCCCGGAGAAGGCCTCCAGAGCAAGTAAAGTGAACATGAAGTAGGACATAAAGGTTGGGACGGCACCGAAACTGAGAGGAAACCCAAAACCCCACCCCGAGGCCAGTGCCGCCCCAAGGAGTCCCCGGGGCAAACCTCAGACTCGACTTTCAGGTAAAGAGCCTTTCGGGTGGTTAATTTCAATCCAGCCCTCGCGCACACTTTGCTCTTGAGGGAGGTTATCTGTCATTGCCCAAAAAGAAGTGGTGATATTCGAACCGTCTTTTCGCTCTGTCCGTAGCCGACGGAATTGCGGTCGACGGCGTAGCAAGTTCGCAAGGCCAGCAGGCGTCACGCCATCCTTCGTGTTGGTGTTAAGCCAGTCCTTGATGGTGTGAAAAGTCAGTTCCTTGAGGTTATCAGACTTTTCGTGAATGCGGAAACAGCGCTCAATGTTCTGAACCACTCGGTTGTATCGCGCCATATCAGAGCCTCCGTGCCATGTAGTCATCAATAAGGCGCTGGATAACTTCCCAGTTTGATTCACGGGGCATAGCGATACCCTTCAGTCGTTCAAGGTCATATTTTCGGATTCGGGTTGATGTCATAGCATCATTGGCGGCCATGATACGCTGAAGTGCTCATTGCATATAAGTTCGAGCCCTGTATGAGGATTCCTGACCACTTCCTTTATGTTCACAACGCAAGTCGGAAGGGTTGGGGAAGAACATGCAAACCTACACCTATTATTTGACTATCGAAGTACAAGCAATGAACGAGGACTCTGCTGAAAACAAAATTGAAGGGTTCCTGAAGGGACTGGACCTCAAAAAGAACCAGCACTTGAACCTCACGAGTTTCGAGTACGATGATGGTGAAGAAAGCGATGCTGAAGGCGAAGAGCCTGAAGCACCAGCAGCAGCAACCACAAAGAAAGAACGCCCACCTATCCGATTGCCAAAAGGGAAGGGCTCTGCCAAGTGGGAAGATGAATTTGACGATGCTGATTGGGATGAACTCGATGAAGATAAGGACAAGAACCCCAAAGTCAAGGCAGAAGACCTTGAAGATGAGGATGAGTGGGAATGGGAAGATGACTGGGACGATGAAGATGATGAAGACGACGACGACGACATCGGCGCTCTCATGAAGGGACTCTGATGTTCACGGTTGACGACCCTTGGGGCGAAGCCCCCCAGAAAAAAGACTCAACATGGGCCCACGCTTCTTTGTGTTGGGCTACTGCGATAATTCTGTCACTCTATTCAGCACTTGACCTCTTTGTGAATGGCTTCCGCCTTGGCATATTATTCTGGGCAGCAGTTGCTACGTTCTATTTTTGGCGTGCAGTGGTATATACAAGCCAAAAGAGCCTCATTGAGGATTAGCCTTTTGTCTGAGAGCACCCTGCGTAGTGCATGGAGGGTCACTATTTGATGTGCAAACACCGTCGTTTGACGGTGGCTGAGGAAAAAGAATTTCTCAAAAGAGAGGGAATTGAGCGTAGCCAATTACCAGCCATCTTTCTTTCAGACCCAGCGTTGGCGTCAATTCGACCAGCAATTGGAGACATTATCGAAATCACACGTCCATCAATTGGGGGGTTCGGCGAGCATCAGTATTATCGTCGGGTTGTCAGTGGATGGTGATGTGAAGTTGGAGATTTGGACGGACGGGTCGTGCTACAAAGCAGATAGTACGGACGCAATTGGCGATGCTGGCTCAGGAATTGTGTGTATTGACGCCGAAAACGATAAGATTTTGTTCCTTCTTGGGGAGTATATCGGCGTTCAATCCAACAATTTCGCCGAATACAAGGCAATTGAAATTGGTTTGGAGGAAGTGAACCGGCGTTTTGATGTTGACGAATCATTTGAAATTGAAATCGTTTCAGACTCGAAGATGGCTGTCAATACACTATCTGGAAATTGGAACACAGACAAAACCCACCTCCGAGAAGTAATGGCACGCATTCAGGAACTTGAGGCTGACATGGGCGTCATTCTTCAGTATTCGTGGGTGAAGGCTCACATCGGCATCCATTACAATGAATTAGCAGATTACCTTGCGTACAACGCTGCGAGGGGAGATTGATGGTACTACTGGGGCCCGAAGAAGACCCGTTAGCGGTTCAAGCGTTCTTCTGGTTCCTTCCGTATTCTGAAGTGACAGAATTGACTGGTGCAGGTGAGAAAGGTAAGAAATTCTTCTCGTTTGACCAACGCTTCGTCCCAAAAGACAAGTACAGTGCAGCCGAGTGGTATTATTCTGATGAAGCAGCAGGTCTTCGAGCACAATCAGACCATATGGTTATGATACGCGTGCAAAATAAGCCGTTTGTCGCTACTGAGCGGACCCCTGAAAAGCCAGATGATTGGCTCAGCGCTAACATCCGTCATACTGGCGAAGAGACAGAATACCCCGGCTACATCATCGAGCCGTTTGAAGCAGAACTCTTGTTTCTTGTAGTAAGTCGCTTCTCATTTTTTACGAAGGTTCACGAGTGGCACTCGCTGGATTTCGGAATCATGCGCCCAGACGAAATACTTGACATGTCGGTGGTCAAAGTCACAGACCCTGATATTTACAACGAGGATGAACAGCGCAGCCCCCGACGAAGCGGGCCAGAAGATATTCGCATGGGGACATATGAGAAGGACACTGCCTGTGGGACGTGTGATTTGAGGTGGCATCGTCGTTTTGAGCGTTCATGTCCCGGTCACTTTGGTCATATTTCTCTCGAAGTCCCTATTCCCAACTACGTTTTCCTCGGGGGCAACAGAAACCCGTTCAGTGCTTCACCTCTGTTGTATGCTCTCAATAGCACATGTATGCATTGTAGCCGACTGCTGATTTCCACTGAAGAAGGCATGGAGACTCTGAAAGAAAAGGTCAAAGCAGTGCAGGAAAGCAATTTGTTGAACACTGCTGGCTATGATATCATACGAAAAACAGTCAGGGAACTCATCAATCGGGAGCACACCGCACGGTGGAGTGAAATAGGGATAAAGAAAAAGGATGTCCCGAAAAACATCACATGCCCCCATTGTGAAAAGGTTTCTCCGCAAGTCACGTTCCATCTCTCGTACAGCGATGGGTTGCAATATGTGTTCGCCCCGAAAAAGGCAATCTTCGACCCGGAAACGGAAAAGGCTGTCTTTTACCCATACAAGCAAGTTCACGACTGGCTTCAGGATATCAGCGAAGAAGATGCAAGTGCACTTGGGTTTTCTGCTGGCTCTCGACCACAAGATATGTTCTTCACCACCCTGCCAGTTATCCCGAATACTGCACGTCCTCCTGCTCAGACCCCCGGTGGAGGACTTGTCCCAAACGACCTCTCAGAGTTGTATTCAACCATCGTCAAAATAAACAACCGTATCAAACGAGACCGTGCTGCTTCCGCTCAGGTCGAGCGACTCAGCAAAAGCCTCTTTCAAGCCGTAGGGCAGTTGCAGACAGGGCAGAAGTCAGCACTTGGCTCTGGTGGTATGCGTGCAGCGATGACAAAGGCTGGAGCAGCGCCACAGAATTTGCGTGGTATTTTCGACCGTATTATCGGAGTCGGTCGGCAGAAGAACACAATTCGACGCCAGCATCAAGGGAAAGTGGATGAGGGAGTAGCGTATTCTGTGATTACACCCGACCCAGCCTTGGATATTGATGAAGTCGGTGTCCCATATACCGTATGTGCTGAACTGACAATCGAAGAAACAGTGACTGAAGAAAACATCGAATTTCTTCGGCAGTGTGTTTTGAATGGAGCACAAACACCTGTTCATCGAGGACAGACATACAAGGACTTTGATTCAAGCCGCTATCCCGGCGCACACTCTATGCGGGTTAATGGAGAGAATTATGACCTCTTCCTCAAGGATGTACCAGAAAAGTGGCGTGAAACGCGACGGCGGTATCAAGCCGAAATTCTGGAGCCCGGTGCCACCGTGGTTCGAAACCTCGTTAAGGGGGACATTGTTCTGTTCACCCGAGCCCCTGCACTTCACCGTCAAAGCATGGTCGCCTTCAAAGTGGTTCCCGTCAAGACCCGAAGCCTCTCTTTCAACCCGTCAGTGTGTATTCCGTTCAACGCTGATTACGATGGTGATGCCATGCGTATATTCGCACTCCAAAGCAAAGAAGCCATTGAAGAGGCCAAGAATAACATGATGCCGTCCCACCAGATGTTGCACACGCGATACGGGCGAACGTTCATTACATTCGACCAAGACGAAATTAGTGGTTCTTATCTCCTGACCTTCAAGAACAAAGAAGCAGGTTCTGGAATACACCCTGACGAGCGTAGTGGCTGGGGGTTCGATGCAGATGGACACCCGATTCTTTCTCGCCACCGGGCTCTCAACCTGCTTTCTCGCGCTTTCGTTCGTAATGAAGAGGGCATTGATTATATGACCATGCTTCCAAAGCCGATTAGCCGTGGAGATTTCAAGGGGTGCTATCGAGGCCGAGATATTGTTTCGATGTTTATCCCTGACGGTATCAATGCACGATATACTGCACGAGACAAAGAAACAGCGGTCGTTATCGAGGACGGAGTCGTCAAAGAAGGTGTGCTTGATGAAAAGTTCTTCGGCACGAAGGCTGGGGTTCTTGCTGCTTCGTTCGTGTATCGTTTCGGGTGGGAAGAAGGGCATCGGCAGATGGAACGAATGACCAACCTGCTTTCGAGAGTTGTATTTGCTGCTCATATTGAGTATGGTTTCACGCTGGGAATCAACGATATATCGTTCAGTAGCAGGAATCCGGAATTTGTTGGGCCAGATGACGAAAATTATTGGAAAGGTAGCGCCGTCGGTCGCTTTTATGACGAACTCGACACGAAATTCCAAGAAATGAGCAAAGCAATTCATCAAATTGAACTTCGCTTCCGAGACAAAGAACTCGAAAAAATCACTGGGCCAAATGGAGAAAAAATCAACATGAAGGTCGCACTCAAAGACCCACTCATGGCCAAAGAGCAAATTGTGCAAAAATACACCGATGAGTATGAGAAATTTTGCCTCAACGCCGTCACTGATATTCAGACTTCGACAAACGCAATGAACATTACAGTCAATTCTGGTGGGCGAGGTAATCTCAGCCAATTACAGCAGATGGGAGCATCCTATGGGCAACACAAACTCACTGGTGCAGGGCGCCCCCGACACGGAATCAGTTCCGACCGAGTCCTTGCGCACTTCGCAAAGGGTGAATTTAGTGCAGAAGCAAACGGGTTCATCAACGAATGTTATGCTCGTGGGCTTGGACCAACATCTTTCTGGTTCGCTTCCACTGCTGGGCGAAGGAAACTGATGGAATCAAGTCAGGGTGGTATTCAGGTTTCAGGGTACATGGAGCACCGAATGAAGCGTGGAATGGAAAATCTGATGATTGATTCAAAGCAACGGGTTATCGACCTCCGAACGAATTCAGTTGTTTCATTCTTAGTAGGTGGAGATGGAATGCGAGCGTTCCATGCGCGTGGGCCCGACAATGACAAATCAGGGCTTTCACTTTCACTCCAACCGATGCTTCTTGAATATAGTTGCGAGCACGATGTCAAACTTGCTGACACTTGTTCTCTGTGCGATTCTGGGAAAAGTTCCCGGGTTGACTTTGGGTTTTTACCAAAAAACCTTGAACAACATGTGTTGAAAGCAATTGAAGGTCGGAAAATTGACCGCTCGACCTCAGCAGGTATGAAAAAATCAATGAAAGCATATTTCGAAGACTCGCTCAGCCTCCCCGGTGAGATGATTGGTTCAACAACAGGAGCAAACCTTGGTGAGCCAGCAACACAAGCAGGGCTGAGAGCATTCCATGGTGGTGGTAAGGGGAGCGTTCCCACGGTTGACCGTCTCATACACTACCTTGACCTCAAGCGCAAGGAACAGCAGCAACCAAACACTACGGTGTATCTTAAGAGCGCATTCAACACCAAAGAAAACGCTGAGCGACTTGCCAACTTCTGCACAGGGCTAAGGCTCAGCGAAATCATTGATTCAGTCGATTACGATACAGAGGAATACCAGATAACCATTCGATTCGATAGGGGCTACACTGAACTTTTCAGTGTTGATTACAATTGGATTGCACACACTCTGCGGAAGACCATGAAGTCGGAGGGGCGAGAAGTTTTAGAAGTCAACGAAGAGGGGGCAGTTATCCAGTGTCATGGAGATTATCGGGACCTTTTGGTCGCAAAAGAGACACTATCAGCCATTCCAATTTCCGGAATTCGGGACGCAGAGTTGGCTTTGGTAGTCCAAAACAGGGATAACGAACGTTGGGGCATACAAATCAACGGTCCGATTAAGGGTGGTGATGGGCTTACAACCAATACCTTCTGGCAAGATATTGAAGGGCTTCTCGGCAAGTATGTCGACCTTAGCCTGACTGATTTCAGTGATTCATGGATGGTCTATACAATCATGGGTCTCGAGGCGGCATTGATGCACTTGACTCAGATGGTCTGGGGTCAGATGAATGGTCAATTTGAAAGTAAGGGTCTTGGGGATTTGGACTATCGGTACATACGAACAATCACCGACTACATGGGAATCTTTGGTCGCCCGATTGGCTTGAGCAAGTATGGGCACATGGTGAAGTACAACCGCTCAGTTTTGGCCGCCATGGGTGGAGAAGACCCGTGGATGAGTCTCATCCCCGGTTCAGTCATGGGCAACCACGACAAATTGCTCGGGCCTGTGGAGGCGATTACCGCTGGTAAAGGGCTCACGATTGGTTCCCTTTATCGAGAAATGAATCGAGAAGATAATGCTTGAACCCAGTGTCAAGAGTCCTCACGTCCCAATCCATAGCACGATAAATAGTTGACATAACGTTCTTGACGTGACGCTGCGCCACGGCTTCGTAGTCAATTGTGTATTCATTGATTTCTTCAGGGTCACGGAACGCAACGATTCCATTGCTGGGTATAGGTGTCGGTCCGTCCTTGACGAATACCCAAGATACCGAGTCGCCCTTTTGAATATCTTCGGTAGCGTTTGGTGACAAGTATTCATTATACCAAAGGCTGATTGTCGACGCCCAATATGTTCCAGCGTAGCAAGCGTCTTCGTCTTTTGACTCATCGCCAGTCTTTGGTTTAGGGCAAATACCACAGTCGCACTCTATCTCACTGCCTCGCCAATCCAAATGGTGAGGGAGGTGCTTTCCAACCTTCACGTTTGCTTTCATATCCGTGATGTCCTGCTTACCTTCAACGATGCTACGAACAAGGCGCTTAACATCACGTTGGATAAGGCGCTCGGGCTTACCATCGAAGAGTTTCTTGAGCGTTTCAATTTGTATGTCACGACCGACAGGTGCGGTGTTGGTTTGCTTGGCTTCCATTCCGCTCATTTTGATACGAGCCCAGTGGTCAGTATTGATATCATAATCCAAAACCTTGAACCCCTTTTTGTCATCCCATACCTTACGCCCAGCATAGCGGTTTTTCTTCGCAATGAAATATCGGTCCATAATCACTTCGAGGTCAACCACGACTGCTTTCGATTGAAGTTTTTCCTGAATGCTTTCTGTCAATAAGGCACACAGACGCTCCGATTCAGCCAACACCTGTTCTTTGTGCCATTCTGCTGGCATGGTGACGAAAATGGAGTCAGTATGACCGAAAACAACACGATGCCCTTCATCTTCTGCAAGTTTCTTGATGAAAAGCAAAGAATCTCTTCCGCCTTTCGTAATTGTTGCTGCCACATCACGGTCATACCAACTAAATTTGTCAAAGGCCATGATACCATAGAACGAAGCACGAAGACGTTTGACGTTCAACTGCATTGTATTCCACTTGAGAGCACCTTTCTTGTCTCCCTTTGATTCTGCCTCCTTGAGAAGCGCCTTGTATTCATCACGCTTTTTGTCGAGGTCGAGAACGATACGGGGAAGAACACCCATCGGTTCACGACGAAATCGAACACCGTTGTGTCCAATAATATCGTCAGGCAGATGCTCCATTCCTCGGCGGACCTTGGTTGAGGAACATGTGTTTTGTGAAACCATCATCGAGGGGTATAGACCAGCGAAATCGAGGATAACGCACCAATCATGAATTCCAACAGAGTCCGTATATACATCAAAATCACCTTCTTCACGAACTTCCGGTTCGGGTTCAGGATTCATAACAATGGCTCCCTGAAGTTTCTCTTCTTCGTTGTCATCGTCTTGTGCTTCTTCGTTCCATCCCGGGGTTTCACTTTTCCAATCGGCGTAGCGTTCGAATTGCGGTCGTGCCAGATATGTCGCATAGAAGGTGGACTTGAATTGGCACCCAGCAAACGCCTGCATCGACTTGAATGAGTTGATAACGTTGTATGTATTGTCTATTTCAACCAGTAATTCAACGTCACGGATGTTGTATTGGAGGAATTCATCCCACGTTTTGTCGTATTCCTTTGAATAGAAATCTGGGCTTGGTTGTTTTCCTCGACCGAACAGTGCTTGTGCGACGGTTTCAAGGCGGTTGCCCGGAAGTTCGTTGTTGGTGCTGTCCTTGTATAGCCTGCGGAAGGCAACCATCATGTCGAGCGTGTCAATACCACGGATTGGTTGGTGTTGCCACTTGTATTCCCTGCCTCCCTTGAACGTTGGTGGGTCAATGATACCATACGGAGAAAGACAGGCACCGCCATAGACTTGCCTTGGGAACAAGCCGTTTTCACAGCGCCCCGCCATATCGTTCATAGGGTGAGGGATATCATTGGACTCCATGCGGTGATACAGTACAGGAAAGTCATACCCAGCGCTGTTCCAACCTGTCAATATGTCAAAGTCCATTGAGAACATCCATTCAGCGAACATCACGAGCATCTCACGCTCAGTAGTGAACCGATGCTCATGCCCCCATTCGTGGGTGTGGCTTTCACGGCTCCAGTTCGGATGACATGCAAATGCAGTATATTGTTTCGTGAAATTCGAATACACTACAATCGAGTTCACCATTTGGTTGTCTTGCCATATGTCAAGGCGAGTGTGTGGAAGCCAATCCATCAACTCAGGGTCGTCATTGCGGAATTGGAGCGCTTCAATATCGAAGTAGCCAATGTGGTAATCGGAGTCGTGGCTTTCAAGGTCAAGTTCTTGCTCGATAACCACAGCGTCTTCCTGTGGAAGGTCAGCACCATACACAGGACCGTAATTGTTCTGAAAGTAGCGAACCTTTGACGAAGTAAAGCACTCAACGCGATACAGTTGCTCTTTGTTTTCGTTCTGTGATTCCCTGACAAAGGAAACAATCTCCTTGTTGGACTTGAAGTAATCAATCACTTCTTGTGTCGATGTAAAGTCAATCCCACGTCCGTTGTGTAAAAGACGGAAGGTCGATGGGTTGATGTAAAAGCGGGGATATTGGTCAAAGAATTCAACCTTACGTCCTCCGTCTTTTCGATATCGAACTGCGACTCGATGTCCGTTTGTTGGTCGTCCGTTCCACCCGGGGACCTGTTCACATATGCTGATGTTTGTCATTTCTTTTCCTCCTTATTTTTGTGGTATGCATTCGCCTTTTCTAACTGGAGGCGAAACCAGTCACGAACTTGGTCGCTTATCGTTGGGTCGTGATACCCAGCGCGTAATTTTGCTAAATCGGGCTTCACTGAAACACCTCATCTGCAATACGCACGACACTTCCATCGTGGTTGTATTCGATGGCTCGATGGTGAGCGAGCCACAAGAGTGGATAGTAGTGTCCCTCGAAGTATTCAGAACGATGAGCGTGTCCAGCCCATGCATCAACAGGAATCGACCAGAACGGAGCAATGTATTCACGAATCATCTTCGATGTGATGACAGCGCCCTTCTCGTGGCGTTGAATCCATACCCAAAGTGTGCGAGCGTGGCGCTTGCTTACTTTGTGCGAATGCTCTTTCACCTGTCCTGTTTCTCGATTCTTTCGAAATACCGTCAACCAAATTTCGCCATCCTTGTCATCAAGGCGGGTGTAGCGCTCTTTCTTCTCAGTCTGCATAAGCAATCGTGCTCCTTCGATGCCCTGTTCGATTGGGAGAACGGTTTGTCCGGGCTGAAGTTCGATTTCTTCGGGGACATCTTCAAGCATCTCTTGCGTAGCAATGGCCACTTCCTTCGGAGTGCAGCCCGCTTGGCACTTGAATCCAACAAGAGCCACTTGGAGATTGTTCTTCTTGTTGTCTTTACCTTGTGCAGCGCAGGAAGGACACTGGCACGAATACCATCCATCCCCACCAGAGCGCGTTAGATTCACAAGATGCTCTCGTGCTTCCCAAACACTGTTCTCACCACGAGGGTCAAGAAACGGCAGCGGGACTCCCTTATTGTGAGAGTCAATCAAGATTTTCAGTCGAGCCATTTCGGAGTCAGTTGAGAACAAAACAAAGCCTTCAGCGACACGCTGATGCTTCAGTTTGAAGTCTGCTCGTGTGACGTCGCCAGCCAACTCCAAGTAAGTCATCACAGGGACACGGAACATATGATGCCCTGACTTTTGTCAGCACTTATACCTTCGGGTCACTCTTGGGAATCCTCATCCTCAGGTGTATCTTCCTGAGAACCCTTTCCACCCGTCGGAATAACCTTTGCAGCCGCACGAAGGGTACTGTCCACTGCATTCATTGCAGAGCCAGCAACATAGCGTGCTGGGTTGACCTTTTCGTCGGAGGTAGCGTCACGGAGAGCGTGAGGAACACCTTGGTTCGTCGTGTGATGAATCATCAACCATGCCTGAGCATCTGTCAATTCCTCGCCATGTTGTTCTCGAACCCAGTGCTTGATTGTCTTCAAAATTGAGCGATATCCATGTTCAGCGAATTGCTTGTTCACAGTGCTAATCCAGTCCTCTTGCAATACAACAACGTCCTTGAAAGTCTTCGACAAAAAGCCAACTTCTTTTCCGCTGTAATCATACCGTATTTCTTTGGGCATGTCTGGTCCTCAGCAGTATCGAACATAAAGGTTCAGGACCGAAGCGGGTCAAAAATGAACGCAGGAACAATTTTCACTTTCATTTCAGATTTCGGATGGATATCGGGTCGATAAAGTGAGGCACTGTAAGGGATGACCCTATTTAAACACGGAAATAACCCGGGGCCCTCAGGTGAAAAATCATTCAAATTTCCTTCATAACATGTGTTATTCCTGTAATCATGGGGAGATTTTCTTGGCCCATGTAAAATTCGGTCAAGCCAGACAAGGCTTTCGCTGGCCCCATACAACGCTGTCGTTTTCATGTTTTGATGTTTTTTGCGTAGCCCCATATGTTCACCACAGCATTTTCGGTTCGAATGGCTCAGAGGTATGGATAAAAATGACTCCGCCCAAAAGTTCCTCTGGCATCTTTCCTGCTTTGTTCTTTCGGAAGTCTGCTTCTGTTTCAGAATGAAGGACTTCGATGTAGCACCCACCGGGGAGGAAGCCCGGAGGAACGACAAGGTCAGGTCGAGTACCACAGCGAAGCCTCGCTTCAGTCATGAAGGGTATTCCCTCATCCATCAATGCAATTGCGATTTCGCAGACGCGCATATTGTGCTCAACAGTATTTGCTCGGCTGAGACGAATGACATCCCAGTGTCCACGGAAGGAAGAGTCGAGGTGTTCTCTCACAAAGTTGTTCATTGCTTTGCGAGTCTTCGGTGGGTGCTTCATCAAACCACCTTGCAACGCAACGTCTGTTGACCGCACTTCGGGCACTGAGATGGTGTGTGCAATTCACTTGGCTCTCCAATCCCAGAAACCTGATTTCGATAGTCACATGGGCCAGTGCAAATGAATAGGAACGTGCGTGCTTTTTGCGACAGGAGAGTCTGACCGACTTCTTCAAACGCAGCGCAGACCTTCAGCATATCTGAATCTTCAAGCGATATTGATGCTACTGTGATACCCTTTGCTTTGACCTTGAGAACCCACCCATCTCCTTTTTGGTCGATGCTAAATGTCATTCCGTCTTTGCTCAAAATGTCTGTCATAGTTATTCCTCCAGTAGTGGTTCCCACTCGTATTGAAGCCGATTTCCTTCTTGGTCATAGAAGTAGCCTTGATACATTTCCCTGTTCATCAGAATTCCGTGAATGGTTGCCTTTGTCCATATCTTACCCTCTTGTCGAGTGGCGATACCACTCGTGTTGAGGGTTTCTGCTATTTCACGGGGCGTCATTCCTGAGCGCCTCAGTTCAAAAATACGAAGTAAGGTTGGAACCTCTTCAGCACAGGGTTCGAGCAGACCACGGTCTTCTTTGCTTTGTGTTCGGGCGAACTTCGACGAGTAGCCATAGGGAGGCCGTCCAGTGTGCTTACCTGAATTCTTCTTACCCTTCAAACCAGATATTGTACGGCTTCGAATCAGTTCCGCTTCCATAGCAGCAAATGCCCCCATGATACGGAAGATGAGCATACCAACAGGTGTTGTGGTGTCAATCTGTATATCGAGAACAGCGAAGTCTTTACCCCACCCACGCAGGGTGTCAGCCCAGTCTCCGAGGTTGCGGAAGTTGCGATGGAAGCGGTCCATCTTAGCAGCGACAACCACATCCCATGTCCCTTTTTCATCCATCATCAGTTGGAAGGATGGCCTTTCGACATTCGTTCCTGAATAACCTTCATCACGATATATGTTCACGACATCCCAGCCTTGCATGACACAGTATGCCTGACACTCTCGCACCTGCTGGTCAACAGAAGTCTCCGATTGAAGGTCAGTCGATACACGAGCGTAAATTACCGCCCGAACTGATTCCTCAGATGTTGCAGAAGGGCCCCTTACCAAAAGGGGGGATAATGATAGGATTCCGACACTTAAGGTATATGCAAATGAAGAAATTAGGTATTCAATCATGGATTCTTCTCCATTATCAGGCAGTAATGGTGTGGCCATAAAGGTAATGTGTCCACTTTACATCTGTGATAGGGGCTCAATCTTTACCTTCCCACACTTTACATCTCCAACTTTTCCTGATTTTCCCCTCTTTAGGGGGGGTTTGAAGGGGTAAAATGCAGATTCTTTGAATTTTCACGCATATAGCGCCTATACACAGGCTCCCAGTGCCTCATTTCCCATATTTGCTGTCTCCTCCAAGGGAGATATTGCTGAAGGAGGCCTTTGCACAAGGGGGGTTTGTTCAAGGGGCCCTTCTGCAAGAAGTATTATAGGCTAACTTGGTTGAGTAGGATTCATGAAGAACGACCCTCACTGGTCTGAATACGCCGATGAAATGGCGTTCCTCGCTTGGGCTGAACACACTCACCCTGTGTTGGTGAACAATCTCAGGGAAGCATACCAGCGCTACAAGGAGATGAAGAAGTGAACGTTGAATGGGAACAGCATTGCGTCATCAGCAAACATGGCATACACACACATGTTGATGTTGAAATCGTCTCCGATAAAGGAGAATCATACATCCGTAGCATAGACTACATTTGGGGCATGATTGACGACGATATTGCTCATTATGAACTTGCTACAATCGAAGAAGTGGCAGAGAAACTTGATTTGGCGGTAAAGCAATGAGCGGAGAAGAATTCTGGTATGCCTTTCTCGGTCTTGGGATAATTCTTGTCCTGATTCGCTACATCAGGGACCGTGATTTTTAACTTCACTTGTCCGTGAGGGCAGTTCATGCGCAACAAGAATACCTTCCTCAGTGACGAGAAACTCCGCCATTTGATTCGTGAGGGTGATATCATCGTTCTCCGTGATGAAGCGGATGAAATCGAATACCGTTTCGCAAAGAGGTCAATTCGTTGGATAGAACGAAAGGATGCACGGGGCTACGCTAAAGCGACTCAGGAATGGCGTCGTAGCGCCTGCTACTGGCACTACAAGTCGAAAATGGCTGAACACTGGAAGCAGTCACAGCAAGAATCGTTAAATGAAAAGCAGTAGTGCGCTAAGGTGAGCGTGCGTAGTATGGACATAATGGAGCATCCATTTTTGGCGACAAGTCTGGTACTTGCGGGCTCGATGACCGCTTTTTGGTTTTCGACGGAATGGATGAACCCAGATTGGGAGTCCCCCGAGTATGATAATTACAGTCACATGATGCTGGTTGAAGAATTAAACAAAACAAAGGCGAAATATCGCACTATCATCAGCGGGGGACTGACCTTTGCTTTTGTGGCGTACATGGGTATGAGGATGGAACAGTGATTTTGAGGCGCCCCTGCCCGGATTCGAACCGGGGTTATCGGCTCCGCAAGCCGAAGTGATATCCAGACTACACTACAAGGGCCTGACACTTCCTCAGACGTTGCGGTGATAAAGGTTCACTGGCCTTTGTGATAGTGGCACCTGCCGTTGAACCTCTTTTGACCCAGTTGACTGCATACTTTACCTTTACTTGTCACGCTTTTGCAGTGGTATTCCTCTGGTAAGTTGCTACGGCACATGGAACATATCATCGGCTCTTCG
>Ga0075479_10000505_pt1 | contig 16888 bp, 10 predicted proteins | sample DEB08_DNA_8_FD_76341 | JGI IMG/M metagenome (GOLD analysis project Ga0075479, IMG submission 76341) | Aqueous microbial communities from the Delaware River and Bay under freshwater to marine salinity gradient to study organic matter... | ecosystem: Environmental > Aquatic > Marine > Coastal ... | reverse complement strand
GACCTCCCTGCAAAACATCTCACGAAACGCGTCGACCTGTCTGTCGTCGATACGGAGGCCGGCCGCGGCCGCGTGCCCACCACACGACTGCAGCAGGTCGCGGCAGGCGAGTAGCGGCTGATGCACATCAAAGCCGGGCACGCTGCGGATGCTGCCGATGCCTGGCCGTCCTTGGTGTTCATCCTGGGCGATCATCACGACCGGTCGATGAAACTTCTCAGCCAGCCTGCCGGCGACGATCCCAATCACACCGGGATGCCAGCCACGGGCTGCCAGGACGAGCGCCGGATCAGCAGCAGGATCGAACCGTTCATTGGCCTGTTTGGTGGCGGCGAGCTGAATACTCCGTTCGATCGACTCCCGCTGGGCGTTGAGCTCGTGAGCATACTCCGCAAGCTGATGGCCGCGGGCGACGTCGTCGGTGAGCAGCAGTTCGATGCCGACCGTGGCCATGCCCATTCGTCCGGTTGCATTGAGCCGCGGCGCGACCCGAAAGGCAATGTCTTCACTGTCGAGCCGGCTCTTCTCATGGAGCTTGGCAAGCTCAAGCAGCCGAAGCAGCCCTGGTCCGCCACGGCTCCGCAACGCCTCAAGCCCATGGCGTACATAGATGCGGTTCTCGTCGAGCAGTGGCACCACGTCTGCCACCGTGCCCACAGCCGCCAGACCGATACCCTTGAGCAGCATTGCACGCAGGCGAGGAGTGACCTGCTTGGCACCACTCGCTCTCGTGGCAATCGCCCAGGCAAGTTTGAAGGCCACACCAGCGCCGCAGAGCTCGCCAAATGGGTAGTTTTCACCTGGCAGTCTTGGGTGGACCAAGACATCCGCCTGCGGCAGTTCATCTTCGAACGCATGGTGGTCGGTAATGATCAGTTCTAGGCCGAGTTCGCGAGCCGTGACCGCCTCTGCCACGCTGGCAATCCCGCAGTCGACGGTGACGACAAGGCTGCCACCCTTCTCATGGATGGTCTTGAGGGCTTCGGAGTTGAGCCCATAGCCCTCGTCGAACCGGTCTGGCACATACCAGAACAGATCTGCATGAACCGCCTGCAGGCAGCCTGCGAGAATGGCTGTGGCGGTCATGCCGTCGGCATCGTAGTCGCCGTAGATGCAAATCTTCCGCTTGGCTTTCACCGCGGCCATGATTCGGTCTGCCGCTTCGGCAATCCCCGGCAGCAGTTCCGGGTCGCGGAGGTCTGACAGGCTGCCGGCAAGAAACGTGCGGGCCTCGTCTTCGGCGACGCCGCGGGATGCCAAGAGGCGAGCCAACACCGGAGAAACCCCAGCTTTGCGTTCGAGGCGACTCACAGCGGCCGCATCATGCGGTTGGATTCGCCAGCATTTTGGCATCGTGCCACCCCTCGTCTTTTCGCCGTCTGAAGCTGCTCTGTCGTGAGAATCGGCCACCATTTAACCAGATGTGAGCCATCGACGAGGGGGAGGGAGGTCGGTGCTTGAGAATCGCTTGAGTTTCTCGTCGCTTTGTCCCTGCTGGGCGGCTGTGGGGGGCGTGGCGAAAAACTCCAGCGACGAGACATCTGCCCGGCTGCAGCCGTGGGATTTCATGCTGGCGAGAGGCTCGTGCTGCTGTTTTCTGTCGGCTACAGTGTGGCCTTCTCGGGGTCTTCCGTGTCTCCACGCCCCATTCCCCTTGGGAGCCTGTCTGTGATGTCGATCGCTATGCCAGTTCTGCCGCGTCTGCCTGCAAAGCCGAAACGCGAAGAGGTTCCCGCGGATCAGGTGCTCTGTGAGCAGTGCACGGCAAAATGTTGTCGCTACTTCGCCCTGCCGACAGACGAGCCGGAGACGCTCGAAGAGTTTGAGTTCCTGCGGTGGTTCCTGCTGCACGAGCATGCCACCGTGTTTGTTGAGGATGGATCGTGGTATGTCTGCGTGCACACCGTCTGCAAGCATCTGCAGGACGATCATCGCTGCGGCATCTACGAGACGCGGCCACTGATTTGTCGGGAGTACACAACCGATAACTGTGAGTACGAAGACGACTGGGTGTATGACCAGTACTTCGAGACTCCGGAGCAGGTGGGCGAATACATGGAGGCGATGCTTGGGCCTGCCGGCCAGATGGTCGGTGATGGCCGAAAGAGGAAGAACCGCCACCGTTCGATCCGCAGCCCCAAGCCCAACCCGCTGCAGGTTCTCTCGTAGGTCTGCCCTGCCTCTCCCGCCCCATCACAGTGTCACCCATGATCACGCCGAGAACGCTCAAAGGATTTCGCGATTACCTGCCCGCCTCAGCCCTCGCCAGAGAGTGGGTGCTCGACACTGCTCGCCGGGTGTATCGCGGCTACGGCTTTGCACCGATCGATACGCCGGCGCTTGAGTATCTCGAGATTCTCACTGGCAAGGGGAGTGACGAGACCGACAAGCAGCTCTACCGCTTTACGGATCATGGTAAGCGTGAAGTCGGCATGCGGTTCGATCTCACCGTTCCGTTCGCCCGGTTTGCAGCTCAGCATGTGGGGGCACTCGGACTGCCATTTAAGCGGTATCACATGGCGACGGTCTGGCGAGGTGAGAACACGCAACGTGGCCGGTATCGCGAGTTTATGCAGTGTGACTTCGACACGATTGGCACAACCAGCGCGGTGTCGGACCTTGAGACGGTGCTGGTCGTGCATGACCTGCTCGTTGCAATTGGGATCGATCGCTTCACGATCAGGCTGAATGATCGCCGGTCGTTGACGGGCATCCTGGAGCGGGCTGGTGTTGCTGAGAAGCAGATCGATGTGCTGCGGGCGCTCGACAAGCTCGGCAAGGTTTCTGCGGAGGTTGTCGGGAAAGAGCTCGCCGGCCATGGAATTGCTGCGGACACCGTTGAACGACTGCTCGGTATGGCTGCCCTCAAGGGGGCTCCGCAGGAGGTGTTGGCGGAGCTCTCCGGGCTTGTGGCTGGCTCGGAAACGGGTGAAGCCGGGCTTGCCGGACTCCAGCAGATCATTGCCGGAGTGGAGGCAGCCGGCGTGCCGGCAGGGCGGGTTGTGATCGACCCGTCGATTGCCCGAGGGCTCGACTACTACACAGGACTGGTCCTCGAGAGTTTTCTCGATGAACTGCCTTCGCTTGGCAGTATCTGTTCGGGTGGCCGCTACGACAATCTGGCCGGTCTCTACACGAAGCAGCCACTCCCAGGTGTTGGTGCATCACTGGGGCTCGATCGGCTCCTGGCTGGGCTTGAGGAACTCGGACGCCTGCCCACGGCAGAGACGCCGGCCGAGCTGTTTCTCGTGTTCTTTGCCAACGAGCACCTCAACGACTACCTCAAGATCGCCTCAGCTTTACGGTCGCGAGGTGTCGCGGTGGAGTTCTATCCCGAGGCGAAGCGTGTGGGTGTGCAGCTCAAACTGGCCGCCAAACGCGGGCATCCTGCAGCGTTGATTCTCGGATCAGATGAGTTTGCCGGCGGGACCGCTCAGCTGAAGCTGATGCAGGCTGGCGAGAGTCACGAGATCAGCTGGGGTGGTGACATCGACCGGCTCGCTGATGCCGTGAAGGCAGCAATGCCGAGCTGACATCTGCCCAGCGGAAACCTGCCGAACCCGCGAGATGCTACGGACGCCTAGGCAGTCGCCAGTCGAGTCTCAATTGCCGCGATCTCATCGGCAATCGCTTCGCAGGAGTCTGGCCTGTCTGCCTTGTCGCGAGCCAGCATCCGCATCACAAGGTTGGCCACATCCGTCGGCACATCAGGCACACACTCGGTGAGTGGCCTCGGCTCCCCTCGTGAGATCGATGCCAGCATCGACACGATCGAAGTGCCCTCAAATGGAAACTGGCTGGCGATCATTTCGTAGAGCATCACGCCCAGCCCAAAGATGTCAGCCTTGAAGTCGATCTTGTCCTGGTTCGACATCCGTTCCGGAGCCATGTAAGCAGGAGTGCCCACGATCGCGCCGTCGACCGTGAGCCGCACGTCGTCAGAACCAAGGTCACTTGCCAGGCCAAAGTCGATGATCACCACACGCTGGGAAGGGCCTTCGAGAAAAACGTTCTCAGGCTTGATGTCACGGTGGATCAGGCCAGCTGAATGAGCTGCATGCAGACCTCGGGCGATCTGCTTGGCGATTCGCAGCGCTTCTTTCATGGGGAAGCGGCCCTTCTCTTCACGGATCACTGTCAAGGGTGAGCCTGCGAGTCGTTGCATCACGAAGAAGGGCAGCCCGTGGGGGCGGCCAGGCAACGGGTGCTCACCAACCTGGTAGATCGTGACAACGTTTTCATGCTCAACCTTCGCAGCGGCCCGGCTCTCACGGAGAAATCGCTGCCGAGCCGCCGGGTCATCTGCTCGTGTGGGGAGCATCGTCTTGATGGCCACATCACGGTCGAGCTGTTCGTCGTGGGCTAGGTAGACCCGTCCCATGCCACCACGACCGAGGAGTTTCAGCACGCGGTGCCCACCGATAACCGTCGGCGCGGGGTCTTCAAAAGCACGGCCAGTGACAACAGGGCCATCCCCACTCACGGACAGGCTTCCATCGGCCGAAGACTCCAACTGGATCGTTTCTGCGTGGGATGCATGGGAGTCGTGGGTGTCTTGGCCGAGCAGCCGCACGGTGAAACTGCAAAAAGGAGCTCCATTGTGCATGCAGGCGTCTTCGACGATATCGAGCGGTTCGCCGTAGTGATCCGCCACGCCGCGGATAATGCCGACGGCGAGTTGGCAGAGTTTTCGCGACGAGGTGTAGATCAGCTGAAGTTCATCGTCGGCTGTACGGACAGTCTGCAACACCGGCGGCGTGGCTTCCGGCGTGGTCGCCCGCACCATCGTGTGAATCACCGATTCGGTGTGTTCAATCAGGTCGAGCGTTCGCCAGGAGGGCTCGACAGCCTGACCGGCGACTTTCACCAGTGGAGCGGCGAGAAAATAGCCAAACTTCTCAACGAGGCTGACGAGCGGTTCACCGGTGGCATCAGCCACTGAGGAGAGCAGAGAGACCGCCTCTTCGTCGGGATAACTTTTGGTGGGCAGGTAGGACCGCGACGTGGCACTCACGGTCGTCCGCAGCGGGAGCTTTGTCTTCCCTTCCGCGGCGAGCGATTCGGCAAACTTCTGGATGTAGAAGAAAATGAGGCCGTGCACGAATCCACCCTACATTCAGGCACATGCTGAGGTTCTCACTGCCGGTCGTGTCCCGGGCAGTTTCTCCACACGACCCTACCGCCGTCACTCTATCAGCCGAAGAAGCATGGTGAAAGCAGATTGCCGCCTGAGGAGACGTCAAACCGCCTACCGGGTCGGCGGTAAGAGCGTTGCTGCCGCGTCTGAGACGACGGCCACGTTGTTTTCTGGTTCCGCGGGCATCGCCCCGCAGGTGCGGGCCTGATAGAGCACCAGCCCATGCGCGGCATGGTAAAGCCCACCGCACTCCACTGGCACGTCTGCCGTCTGTTCAAGCAGGGTCACAAGGGCATCTGCTGCTCGGCGGACCCACGGCTCCTGCAGGCGTTCCGTCTCAAGTGCCATGGCCAGAAACTCGAAGGTGTGGCCGGTGGAACCTATTCGGGCGAAGACGTCGGGCGACGTTGAAGGCCGTTCAAAAAAGCTGGTGGAAAAACTGCCATCAGGCTGCTGATAGCGTCGTGCCTGTTCGATGGCCTCCTGAATGCGGGTCTCCGCGTCGGCCCAGCCACCGCTGAGCTCGTCTGGGGTGAGTCCGCTGGCTGCGAGGTAGCGATTCATGGCCACGGTCAGGCCGTAGAGCCGGTGCGAGCCGCCGCAGGCGCTTTCGGCGAGGTCGGCCGAAGCCTCCATCGCCACGAGTTTCTCAAGCGTCCACTCGGTGCCGTCGCCTGCTGTCCACACCGCATCCGTGGGCAGGTAGGTGGAGAGAGCCATCAAGGTCCAGGTTGCCTCTTGGCCATTTCTCAGGTCGTGCTTCGCCTGTGAGAGCAGGTCGGCCACGCGATAGGTTTCACCTCCTGCTGAGATCTCGACGTCGGGTGGCAGCCCGTCGAGAGAACACTGCGAAAGGTAGCCGAGCCACTGGTCTGGGTGGCCTTGGCCGGTCTTGCTGCCGGGATCGAGCACTGCCATCACGCCCGCAGATCCAGGCCGCAGTGTCCAGCCGGTGAGCTGTCCACCGGAGAGCAGGTATTCCAGGGCTGACGAGGTGGTGCCGTCGTGGCTGACCGGAAACGCGTCGCCGAAGGCGAGGATCCCATGCACAACCTGCCAGGCGGCATGATCGGTCGTGTTGAGCTGCCGAGCGTCGCGAGCGTGAGCGAGCACGGTGTCAATTCGCTCGCAGAGGCTGCCGATGTCAGCCGGTTCCGTCTCGGCTAAGGTCTCTGCGGGCTCTGACGCAGAGCGTCCGCAGCCTGCTGCGGCCAAAAAAACGACAGCGGTACAGAGCATGCCCGGCAGGGTGGGCATACACGACGGGGCGGCCTGGGAGAAAACAGTGCAAAAAAGGGAACGGCGAACCATGGTAGGGCCACATGCGTAGGAATGGGTTGGCCGGTCAGAACACGCGGCAGACCGATGGGGCCAGGCAGAAGCCCCACTGCTAGAATGGCTCGGAAAATGCCGATCGTCCAACATGACGAAGATTTGAGGCCCGGCTGAGTCGGAAAACAGGCCGCACAACCAGAGACGAGGATTCCCCAAATGATGTTCTTCGACCCGATGTATTTCGTATACGTCGCTCCCGCGTTGCTGTTGGCCATGTGGGCGCAGTGGCGGGTGCACTCGGCCTATGCCGCCGCATCGCAGGAGCCTGCCCCGATCACCGGGGCCGCGGCAGCCCGGCACATCCTCGACTCCGCAGGTGCGGTCGATGTGACGATCGAACAGGTGCCGGGTCGGCTCTCTGACCACTACGACCCGCGTTCGAAGGTGTTGCGTCTCTCACCAGACGTCTATCACCAGCGGTCACTGGCTGCCGTCGGTATCGCCGCTCATGAGGCGGGCCATGCCCTCCAGGATGCGCAAGGCTATGCCCTGATGTCGATTCGCAATGCGGCGGTTGGAGTGGCCAATCTTGGCAGTGGTCTGGGGGTGATTCTGTTGCTGGTGGGCCTCGGCATTGGGCTTGCGCAGATTGCCTGGCTGGGCATTCTGCTCTTCGGTGGCACCGTATTTTTTCAGCTGGTCAACCTGCCGGTGGAGTTTGATGCAAGCAACCGGGCCAAGGCTCAGCTGGTGAGCCTGGGGATTGTGCCCCAGTCGGAAATGCGAGCGGTGAACAACGTCCTCAATGCGGCTGCATTGACGTATGTGGCGGCCACCCTGCAGAGCATTCTGACGCTGCTCTACTACGCAAGCTTCCTGACAGGCGGTGATTCCGACTGAGTTTGCTGGAAGAGCAGTGCTGGCTGGGATAGGTGGCCTCAGCAGACGCTGGAACGACCTGTTGCTTTAGTGGTTGAGCGAATAGAGAAGGAGATTGAGGGCAATCCGCTGGGCATCGTCGCTGCCGTAGCCGGTGCACTGCAGCGAGTTCTGCTTCTCAAGGGCGCAGGAGAGGTCGTAGGGGGAGAAAATCACCGCCCAGCGATCTCCAACGCGGATTCCCTCAAGTTTCGGCGTCACGACCTGTTCCCGGGCATCGAGACGGCCGTTGCCAGCCAGTGGCTGTCGCAGCGTGACGCGACGGATATCAAAGCCTCCATAGGCTGCGGTGAACAACGGGTCGTCTGCTGGAATCTCTTCCAGTGAGGCATTCGGCAGGAAGGCGTCGACCTCAGCGCGAAACGCGTCGCCAAACTCCTTCGAACCGCAGATGCTATCGGCAATCAGCAGTCCGCCGCGGTCGAGGAAGGTCGCAAGGTTTTTGCGGCCGTCGGCATCGAAGGCAAAGCCACTGCGACCGTGCATGAAGAGCAGGTGGTAGCCAAAGATCGCTTCGTCAGCAGGGTCGATCATCTGCGGGCGATCGTCGACTGCCGCCCCCAGTTCACGAGCCGCCGCTCTCAGCACATTTGCAAGGGCTGCCGGCGCTGCGTTGCACATGCCAGCATGCCGCAGTTTGCCGATCGCCAGCCGGCCTCGTGCGGCCGGGTCGTCGGCAGGATCGGTCGGCCGCTTGGGCAGTGCAAAGAGTTCGTCTTTCGCCTTCAGTTGTCGATTGGTGGCGTAGGCGATCACGTTCGTGCCGATGGCAAGTGCTGCGTCGACCTCGCGTTCGATATTGTCAGCGAGTGCGTCTTTGGAACTTCCACCAAGCTCCCAGAGACATCCGAGGCTGGGCATGGCGCCGCCGGGCAGGTCGTCAGTGGGCGGTGCGTAGATGACCGACGTGCGGCAGCCGTAGTCGATGCCGAGCAGGGGCCGCTGGAGATTGGCGGGCACGATCTCTTCCGCATTCCAGGCGGGATGCTCCGGTGGGAGCAGGTTGAAGCGAAACTCCGGTTCGGGGAAGGCTTCTTCCATCAGCCTGCGGAGATCGGCGTCAAACGGACCGCTCTGAGGACAGCAGGCTTCAGCAAATACGAACCCACCGTCGTCGAGATAGTCTCGAATCTTTTTGCCTGCGCCAGGTCCCAGGTCGAGCCCACGGCTTCCGGAGAGCCAGAGCACCGGTGACTGCAAGAGATCGTCGAGATCGGCAGAGGGCGTGTCGACCACATGCCACGACAGGCCTGCTGGATAGTCACGCTTCCATCGTTTCTCGACATGGCGAACGAGGTGGGCGATCTCATGACCGTGCCGGTTCCAGTCAGGATCGGGTAGGTGGCGACTCTTGCCAACAATCACCGGCCGTCGTCCCTTTGCCAAGAACAGCAAGGCGAAGCTGGTGGCGACGACCTTGTCTTCGTGGCTGCCTTTGAACGTGCCGTCGAGCGGGTCTTGGGAGGCGACAAACATCTTGGCCCCCTCGAGATACCAGTCCGCGTTGCCGATGTAACGGCGGGCGGTAAAGCGGCCGACACGTTCAAGACCGTAGAGGTAGTAGTAAAGCCAGGTCTGGCCACGCGTTCCCGGATTCTCAACAACGCTAAAGCGGCTGCCCAGCCAGGCGAGGCCCCGCTCGAGTTGCTGTGGCGAGCGGCCACCGCCACAGCAGGTCACGCTGTCGCCGGCGGCACGGGCATCGGCCGCCATCAGATGCTGACTGGTAATCCAAAGACTGGTGATGCCAGCACAGGTCATGCTGCCAGAGCCACCTGCGTTGCCGAGCGTGTAGCCCCAGGAGCCGTCGCCGACTTGGCACGAGATCCAGTATTTCTGCGCGAGCTCCCAGACCGTTCGATCGACGCGAACACCCACCTCACTCGCCTCGTGTAGGGCCAGCATCGCGTACTGGGAGTTTGAGTTGTCACCATTGCCACGGTTGTGGTGATAGCTCCATGAGCCGGCTGTCGGACCCTGGCGAATCTGGCCGTCTTCGAGCCATTTCACGTTGCGGGCAAGCTGCAGTCGATCCGCATCCGGGGTGACCAACGCCAAGACCATCGTCTGCAGCGACACCGAATAGGTCTCATCCGGTGTCTGACTCCGCAGGTAGTCGAGTGCCTTCACGAGCGTGGGGTGTTCTGGCGGGAGACCAGCGTTGAGGAGTGAAAGCGTGACCAATGAGGTGGCGCCAACGCGGGTCTCGTTGGGCCGCATGGAGCAGTCCCACGAGCCGTTGGCATTCTGCTGCCGGACCAGCCAATCACGGGCTTTGTCGATGGCCTCTTCAATCTGCAGCGTCGTGACGCCCGGACGCTGGGCACGGGCAGGCGATGAGACGAGCAGGCACGCAGCGACCGCTACGAGAATAGCGGCAGAACGTGCCAACAGCCGAAGAGAGAATGTGTGCAACATGGACGCATTCTAGCGGGAGGGCTGGTACAGACGCGGATGAGCCCCCGGGGAAACCGCAGAGCCACCGCGAGAGCGACCGCGATTGCCGCAATCGCGGTGAAGTCCGATACTGAGAAACCTGCGGGGTGATGTGCCTCCCGCGGCGATTCCCCGTTAGGTGAAACAGCGTGTCGACAGCACCCCGCTCTAAAACACTTGATGACATTCTGCAGGAGTTTTCCCAGCATCGGCAGCTGATGCAGGAAGAACTGCAGAAGGTGATCATCGGGCAGACAGACGTTATCGAACAGCTCTTTGCGGCAATTTTTACCCGCGGCCACTGCCTGCTTGAGGGCGTGCCCGGACTGGCAAAGACCTTGATGGTGTCGACGGTTGCCCGAATCCTCGATGTTGGCTTTAAGCGGGTGCAGTTCACGCCCGACCTGATGCCTTCCGACATCACCGGCACCAACGTGCTCGATGAAGACGAGAACGGGCGTAGGCATTTTCGCTTCGTGGAAGGGCCGATTTTCACGAACATCCTCCTCGCCGACGAGATCAACCGAACGCCTCCGAAGACACAGGCGGCGTTGCTGCAGGCCATGCAAGAGCGGGAGGTGTCTGTCGGTCAGGAGACATACCAGCTGCCGGAGCCCTTCTTCACGATTGCGACGCAGAATCCGATTGAGCAAGAAGGCACGTATCCGCTTCCAGAAGCCCAGCTCGACCGGTTTATGTTCAACATCAAGGTCGGCTACCCGACCGCTCCCGAAGAGGAACAGATCCTGCTGGCGACGACCCGCTCGGAGAAGCCGGAGGTGCGGAAGGTGCTCTCGGGTCGAGCCATCGTGAATATTCAAAAACTGGTCGCGAGCGTGGCGGTGAGCGAGTACGTCGTGAAATACGTCGCCAGGCTGGTGCGAGCGACGCGGCCGAAAGATCCGGAGTCACCGAAGTATGTTGCCGAACTTGTCGACTGGGGGGCTGGGCCTCGTGCGGGGCAGTTTCTGATTCAGGGAGGCAAGGCGCTCGCTGCGATGGATGGCCGTTTCAGCGTGTCGCTCAACGATATCCGCCGGATCGCTGTGCCGGTTCTTCGGCATCGCATCGCCACCAACTTCCAGGCCCAGGCCGACGGGCTCACCAGTGAAGACGTGGTGGCGCGACTCGTCGCTGAGATACCCGAACCCGAGATTCCGAAGCTCGTGAAGTGAGCAGCAGGCTGGTGGCCGCCCGCGTGGGGGTGGTTGTGGTGACTGCAAGGCAGCCTGGAGAGGGCGGGTTATGGTGCGTGCTGTTGAGGAATACCTGAAGCCGGATGTTGTGCGGCAGATTGCCCGGCTCGATCTTCGCGCGAAGTTTATCGTGCAGGGGTTTCTCCAAGGACTCCACGCCAGCCCCTTCCACGGCTTTTCAGTCGAGTTCAGTGAACACCGCAAGTACACCCCAGGGGATGATCCCAAAGACATCGATTGGCTGGTCTACGCAAAAACGGATAAGCCGTACGTCAAAAAGTTTGAAGCAGAGACCAACATCACCGGCTACCTGATGATCGATACTAGCCGGTCGATGGATTTCACCTATCGCCAGCAGTTCACCAAGCTCGACTACTCGATTTCTCTCGCAGCTGCCCTCTGCTGGCTGATGGTGCACCAACAGGATCCGTGTGGCCTGTTGGCGTTTGATGACCGCATTCGGCTGAGCCTGCCCGCTCGCTCAAAGCGTTCGCAGATTGCGGAGGTGCTTTCCCTGCTCACCCGAGTTGAGCCGTCGGGTGAGACGGACATCGCCAAGAGCCTGATCCAGGCCGGAGCGATGCTGCGTCACCGGTCGTTGTTGATGATCTTTAGCGATCTCTTGGCCGACCCAGAGCCGATCCGAGACGCGCTGAACCGACTGCGGCATCGAGGCCACGACGTGATCCTGTTTCACGTGCTCGATGAGGCAGAAGAACGGTTTCCCTATGACGGAATGGTGGAACTCACCGACCCGGAGGCCGACTCAAAACTGGTGGTTGATGCTGATGCATCGCGGGAGGCCTATCTCGAGAGCGTTCGAGAGTTTCGCGAAGGCTATCGACGACACTGCTTCCAGGCCGGCATCGACTATGTGCCGATCGACACGAGCATGCAGTTTGACCGTGCCTTGACCGGATATCTTTCCAGCCGCCGCACACGTTTCTAGTGACCCGAGCCTCAGCAGGCTGTCTCGCAACCATTTCATGGGCCTCTCCTTTCTGACCCCGTTGCTTCTCGGTGGAGCTGCCCTCGTGGCGGTGCCGATCGTGTTGCATCTCGCGATGCGTCGGAAGCCAGTGCCTCACAGCTTTCCTGCCTTGAGGTTTCTGCAGGAGAAGCGGGTGGCAAACCGGCGACGGCTGCGTCTGAACCATCTCCTCCTTCTGCTCCTGCGGATGGCCGCAATTGTGCTCCTGGCCCTTGCACTGGCCAGGCCAACACTGCGTGCGGCGGGCTGGCTTGGTGAGACCGAAGGTCCGGTTGCGGTGGCTTTTGTGTTCGACACCGCCCCGCGGATGCTGTTGCGGAAGGCGAACCGGAGCCGGCTGGAGGATGCCGTTGCCATTGCACGAGAGCTGATCGACAAGCTGCCAAAGGGAAGCGATGTCGCGGTGGTCGACACCTCAGGAAGGCCGGTGGCCTTTGCTGCCAGCAAGAATGCTGCTGTGTCTTCGCTCGACCGGCTTGGGGCAGGACCACAGGTGATCCCTCTGCCAACAGCAGTTGATGCCGCCGCTGGTCTGCTCACCGAGTCAGAGCGTGGGCGACGGGAACTCTATCTGTTTACCGATCTGTCGCTTGCGGCGTGGGAGACCGGGGAGCCTGCCGCAGCGATACTTGCTCGCCATTCAGAGCTCTCGGCGGTGGTGGTCGATGTCGGTGTGGAAGAGCCGTCAAACTTTTCGCTCGACTCTGTTCGCCTGCCTGCTGAGCGAGTGTCGGCGACCGCTCCACTAGCGTTGACGGTTGAGCGGAGCCGGCAAGGGGCAGCCGAGCAGCGATCGGTGGCGGTTGAAATCCGACAGCCCAACGGCGAGTATGCTCGCCGGGCAGTTCAGCCTGTGGAATGGGATGAGGCGGGCTGCGAGCCGCTGACCTTCACCATTGCTGGGCTGGAGAAGGGGACCCGTCAGGGACGGGTGGTGATTGTCGGTTCTGATGATCTCGACGCCGACAACGTGCGGTACTTCAGTGTGTCGGTTGACGCGACACCGAAGGTGCTGGTGGTGGCACCGAGCCCCGCCGCTCGTACAGGTCGCTATATCGGTGAAGCGATCGCGCCAGCCGCCTTGGCTCGAGATGGGCGTGGACGGCTCGATGTTGCGGTTGTGAGCGTTGATGAGTTTCGTGAACAGCTGTGGGATGACTACGACGGGATCGTGCTGGTGGACCCACCGCCCCTCGATGACCGCACCTGGGCGCAGCTTGGTGATTGGGTTCGTTTTGGGCGGGGACTTGTGGTCTGGCTCGGGCCGCAGGCCACCACTCCGGAAGCGTTTAACACCCCTGAAAGCCGACGTACGCTCGGTGGAAGCCTGACCCGGATCTGGCGGGACGAGAGTGGTGAAAACTATGTCGCACCACAGCGGCTTGACCATCCGATGCTTGCTGTTTTTCGGCGTGTGGCCGACACGGTGCCGTGGCAAGACTTTCCTGTCTTTCGTCACTGGGAGTTTGCTGGCAACCCGGTAGAAGAGGCGGGCGGAGAGAGACCTGCAGGCCGCGGTGAGGCATCGAGTGCATTGCCGCTGGTCGCCTATCGTGATGGCACGCCTGCCGTGCTCGAACACACCCTCGGACAGGGAACGGTGGTGGTGGTCACAACCCCGGTGTCGCAGCCTGCGAGCGACCCCAACACCTGGAACCTCTTGGCGACCGGCTTCGAGCCGTGGCCCTTCGTGGTGCTGGCAAACGAGTCGCTGCTTTACGCCATGAACACCCGCGAGGAACACAATGTGGCCACGGGACAGCCGGCTGTGCTGCGGGTGCCGGCAGACCTCGACGCGGCGGTGGTCGTGCAGACGCCAACGGAGGATGAGTTTCCGGCTGCTGTTGATCCGCAGCAGCGGACAGTGACCGTCTCGTCGACACGAGAACCGGGTAACTATCAGGTGCTCGCAGGTGGGCAGGTTGGAGGCTTCCGGGGAGGGTTTAGCGCCAACCTACCTCCCGCTGCGACGGACTGCAGGCGGCTCGATGTGGATGAAACTGCGGAACTGTTTGGCCCCGACACCCCCGTTGCTCGCACCGCGGATGACATTGTCCGTGAGGTCTACCTTGAGCGGGTCGGCACGGAGCTCGCAGGCTGGCTGATTCTGCTAGTCGCGGTGGTGATGGCTGGCGACTGGATGGTGGCGAACAGGTTCTACGCACCCCGCAATGACAGCGATCCTCCCGCACGCCCCTCAGAAGACTTTGAACTGGGCCGAAGTGAGATGCCTCCACCTGTTGCAAAGAGTTCGGCACACCCACTCGATGATGACGCCTCTGGTCCCGAAGACTGGACCGATCTGGATGACTGATCGCTTGACACGTTCTGATGCCACCTGACGCCGACACTTCCTCCGCTGGGGCCACCGCCCTCACTCTTCTCTTCGAGCCTGTCGGCTCGTGGTGGCTGGTCGTGTTGGTTGCCGCAGGGCTCGCTGCGGTTTTGCTGCTGGTGACACCGGATCGCTCGCGAATTGATGGCTGGCGATTGCGGTGGCTTGTCGGACTCCGCATCGCCGCGTTTCTCGCGATCGTGTTTTGCATGCTGCGTCCGACGGTGGTCGCTCAGCGACGGTTGCTGCAGGAAGGGGATCTGCTCGTGCTTGCCGATGCATCGGAAAGCATGACGGTGGCAGATGCCCCGGCTGGCCAAACCCGGTGGGAGCATCTGGTCGCTTCGCTGGAGGCAGCTGAGCCGCAGGCCCGCGAACTACTCGAGGATGGGGGTGTGCGGCTGAGACTGTGGCGGTTTGACCGAGGGCTTGAGAGTGTGCCCGCACGTGAGGAGACGCTCTTTCCTCTCGACCCCACCTGGGAAAAGGGAGAAGGATCAGAGGAAACCGCCCTTGGGGCAGCGATCGATGAGGCGGTGCAGACGGCCGACTTTGAGAATCTGGCGGGAGTGGTCGTGCTCAGCGACGGAGCTCAGCATGCCTATCCTCCACGCGATCTTCCGCCCCAAACGGTTGCCCGTCGTCTCGGGGAGAGTGGCATTCCCCTCTGGAGTGTGCTCTTTGGTCAGCAGCGTTCAGGAAGCCAGGGGCGTGACGCTGAAGTGGTGCAGCTCTCTGTTGCGGATGATGTGTTTGTGAAGACCAGCGTGGAGGTGACCGGTCGGGTGCGTCTTTCTGGTTTGGCGGACCGTGACGTGGTGGTGCGACTGCTGGTGGAGGACGACACAGGTGAGCTGGAAGAGGTGTCGCAAACACTCGTTCAAAGTACGGGTTCGAGTGCTGAAGAACTCGTGCGGCTCACATGGCGTCCAGAGACTCCGGGAGAACGCAAGCTGGTGCTGGCCATCGACCCATTCGATGGTGAGACGGTGATCACGAACAACGAAGTGAGCAGCTTTGTGAATGTGATCGATGGTGGGCTGCAGGTGGTCTACCTCGAGGGAGCGCTGCGTGTGGAGCAGCGGTTTTTGCGGCGGATACTCTCCGCGAGTCCAGACATGCAGGTCGACTTCCGCTGGATCGATGCGTCGAAGCGTGGGGAATGGCCCGTCGATATCTCTGGCATGCTCGACGAGAACGTTGATGTGTTCCTGATAGGCGATCTCGATGCAACCGCCCTCTCACCGGAAACTCATGCGATTCTCAACGACCGCGTTGGGCAGGGTGCTGGCCTTGGACTGCTTGGGGGGCTGCACGCATTCGAAGCGGGAGGCTGGGGAGCAACACCGTTGAGACCAGCTCTTCCGTTTGAGCGGGATCCCTTGTCGCGACAGCCCTTTGATGAGCCCGTGCGAGAGAGTCTTCACCTTCCCGGCCCGCTGCAGATGCTGCCGCATCCACGGTTTGGTGGGATTTCCATTCTTCGTCTTGCAGATACACCAGCGGAGAATCTCGCTGCCTGGCAGCAGCTTCCAACGCTCGACGGTGGCAATGTGTTTGGGCAGCTGGCTCCCGCTGCCCAGCCGGTGGCCGTGTCAGAGGCCGGTGATCCCCTGCTGATCGCCAAGAACTACGGAACGGGCCGTGTTGCCGCTCTTGCCGTCGACTCGACCTGGCGATGGGTGATGCAGGGGGCAGACGACTCCTATCGACGGTTCTGGCGTCAGTTCATTTTCTGGCTCGCCAGCCGTGACGATATCGGCGACGACGCGTTGTGGGTGCGGCCCGCGCAGCGGCGGGTTTCTGCCGGTACGCCACTCACCTTCAATACCGGACTCCGACGGGCGGATGGTGAGCCGATCCAGGAGGCTGTGGTCGAGGCGGAGGTCGTGGCCCCCGATGGAACCAAGCGTCCTCTGCGGCTTGTGCGGGATGGTGAGAGCTGGGCTGGGCAGGTAAGCGAGTGCTCGACACCGGGTGATTGGACGATCGCGGCCACAGCGAGTCGCAACGGGCAGCAGGTGGCTGCTCGCGAATCTCGATTCACCGTGTTTCGTCAGGATCTGGAGATGGCGAATCCTGTGGCAAACGGTCTGTTGATGCGACAACTCGCTGAAGAGACTGGCCGCGAACCTCAGGCCGCTGAAGAGATTGCAGGGATCTTTGAAGAACTGCTGGAAAGACCGGCGGTCTACGCAAATGAGGCGGACTGGAACTGGAGCCTTTGGGATACCTGGCCGATGCTGCTGCTGACCGTGGCCGTGATGTCGCTCGAGTGGTTTCTGCGAAAACGCTGGGGCCTCGCCTGAGGCATTTGCATCGGAAACGCGGTGTTCCGGTTTTCTGGCGGCTGCTACGCTCTGGCCCGCCATTTCGCACGAGGCGACATGGTTCTCCTTAGCTGAGGCCCGGGCGATGCCACGACGCAGGCCGATTCGCAACAAACTGCTGCTCTGCGGGCTGCTTGCCGGCGTGGCGGTGACCACGCTGTTTGCCAGCAGCCTTGTGGGGGTGTCTTCCTATCGGCGACTTGTGCGGGCGTTGTCAAACCGAGCCGCAGAGATGCCGTTGGCGAGCGA
>Ga0075479_10000503_pt1 | contig 16918 bp, 14 predicted proteins | sample DEB08_DNA_8_FD_76341 | JGI IMG/M metagenome (GOLD analysis project Ga0075479, IMG submission 76341) | Aqueous microbial communities from the Delaware River and Bay under freshwater to marine salinity gradient to study organic matter... | ecosystem: Environmental > Aquatic > Marine > Coastal ... | reverse complement strand
TGAGATCGGTCAGACAGGCCGCTCGGTCATTGAACAGACTTGTATGGTGTTCGGCCAGATGAATGAGCCACCGGGTGCTCGACTGCGAGTGGCTTTGTCTGCGTTGACAATGGCTGAGTGGTTCCGAGATGCGACTGGTTCCGACACGCTGCTCTTCGTTGACAACATCTTCCGTTTCTCGCAGGCGGGTTCAGAAGTATCAGCGTTGCTGGGGCGAATGCCTTCGGCAGTGGGTTACCAGCCAACTCTGGGCACTGAGCTTGGGGAACTGCAGGAGCGAATTACTTCAACCAAAAATGGTGCGATCACCTCTGTACAGGCGGTCTACGTTCCTGCGGACGACCCGACTGACCCGGCACCGGCGACAGCGTTTGCTCACCTTGATGCGTTCATCTACCTTGAGCGTCGTATCTCCGAGAAGGGGATTTATCCTGCGATCGACCCACTGGCTTCGTCCAGTCGTATTCTTGATCCGCAGTATGTCGGTGAGCGTCACTACAGTGTGGCTCGACGGGTTCAGCAGACACTGCAGCGATATCGCGAACTTCAGGACATCATTGCGATTCTTGGTGTTGACGAGTTGAGTGAAGACGACAAACTCGTGGTGCACCGCGCTCGACGTATCGAACGCTTCCTGTCGCAGCCCTTCCTGGTCGCTGAAGTCTTCACCGGCAAGGCTGGAAAGATCACGCCGCTGGAAGACACAATCCGCAGCTTCGAAGAGCTGTGCGACGGCAAGTGGGATCACCTGCCGGAGTCTGCATTCATGTACGTGGGTGCGATCGAGGAAGCTGAGGAGCAATACAAGAAGATGCAGGAAGAAGGTTGATTTCAGGCCTGCTGAGACCTGTCTGATCGGGTTCTCAATGGAGTAAATGATGGCGAATCTTGAGGTTGTTCTGGTCACTCCCGAGGAGACGTTGTTTGAACGTCCGATCGTTTCACTGAAGCTTCCGCTATTCGACGGATCTGCGGGAATTTATCCTGGGCGGGCCCCGTTGGTGGGAAGGCTTGGTACAGGTGAATTGCGACTGGAACTGGATGGCGGCCAGCACGAATCGTGGTTTATTGATGGGGGGTTCGTGCAGGTCAAAGGCAGTGTTGTCTCTGTCCTGACGAATGCCGCGATCGCTGTTTCACAAATTGATTCGAATGCGGCTGAAAAGGAACTGCAGGCACTGAATGCTGAGCGGGTCGGGCCGGAGGATTCTGATTACGCGTCCCACGCCAGACGTGCTGAGCGGGCCCGTCGACAGCTGACTGTCGCTGGAAGAAAGTGACAACTTTCGTATCCCGTCGCTGACAATCTTGAGCCCGTCGCGTGTTGCACGCGGCGGGCTTTTGTTATGCTCTGCCGGACGGACGCCTGTTGGAGAATAATCGCAGGCCTTTACTACTCAAACCGGAGATTGGTGTCGATGGCCAAGTTTGACCCCAGAGTCGACTCACTTGTCATGGAAACACGGACGATCTGGGACTCTTCCGTCGGAGAGCTTTCTGACGAAGACCGTCGCTGGGTAGCGGAGGCAATTCATCAGCAGGCGTCGCTGGCATCGCGTGTTTCCTACGAGCGGTCTCACACAGGCTTTACGCGTGTGATTACCGTGACCGTCGAGGATATTGAGCGGTTGTACCTGGCTCGCAGTTGAGCGAGTCGCGCAACTGAGTTCATGCAGATTTGCACAATTGGCGCTCCGTCATTCAGCCGGGGAGAGACGATGAACACAGGTCCCTCTGCAGCGTTTTGTTCGTCTGTGTTTATCGTCCTGTCTGCGTGGGCTTTCGCAGCAGATCTTCAAGCAGTTCATGCTGATCAGTACGTCTACTGCTCGATTGCCGGTCAGCAGGCGATCGTGCATTGTTTACTGACCAGCGAGGACGGGCAGCTTCAGCAGATCTCCCGGACGGGGACTCCCGGCGAGCCGGGGGCCCTGATTATTTCGGGCGACGGGCAATTTCTTTACGCCTCAATGCGGTCGACCGGGCGGCTGTGTAGTTTTCGCATTACTCGTGACACCGGTGCACTGACGCTGCTCAGCACCATCGACGTTGGTGCAGACCCGGCCCATATATCAATCGCACCGGGGGGGCGTCATTTGTTTTCCGCTTACTACGCGGAAGGCGGGGTGTCTGTTCACGCCATAGCTGACGACGGGATGCTGGTGGAGACTGGTGCGCAGTGGGTTTCAACGGAAAAGAAGGCGCATGCGATCCATGCTGATGCGACGGGGCGTTATGTGTTTGTTCCGCATACCGGGCCGAATCGTATTTATCGTTTTCTCTTCGATGCTGATCAGGGGCGGCTGTCAGCTGCAGAGCCGCAGTTCCTGCAGCGGCCAGAGAATACTGGCCCGCGGCATCTGACGTGGAACCCGCGTGTGCCGATTGCCTACGTCGACAACGAGCAGGGCAGTTCGGTGACAGCCTACGAGATGACCAGTGCTGGAGAATTGCAGGCACTGTCCGACGTCACGACGTTACCACAAGGTATCGACTTACCTCCCAACAGCAACTCTGAAGTGTTGATTCACCCGGGAGGCCGGTGGCTGTATGCGGCGAATCGAGGTCATGACAGCATTGCTCTCATCTCTGTCGATGACAGGGGGCGATCACTGTCTTTCGTGAAGACGTATCCCACAGAGAAAACTCCGCGTAGCTTTTGCCTGACGAGTGATGGGCAATGGTTGCTTGCAGCAGGCCAGGCTTCGGGGCGGCTGGAAGTTTTTCGGGTCGATGCCAAGTCAGGGACACTGGCTTCAGTCGGCGTTCATCGGCTTGGAAACCGACTGTGGTGGGTCACTTCTTTTCCAGTGTCCGCCGCGGCAACTGCAACGAACCATCCCTGATTCGTCCGGATCAGAAGACGGGCCCCGGCATCCACGGACAGAATTCTTCGTCGCCAATTCCCTGAGCTTCGCTCAGGGTTTGTTCGCCACTGGCGACTGCAACCATCCGGTCAAAGATTTCGCGGCCGACTTCCTGCACGCTCGCACCTTCCAGAATAGACCCTGCGTTGACGTCCATGTCTTCGGACATGCGTCGAAACATGGTGGTATTGGTGGCGACCTTGATCGTGGGTGATGGCTTACAACCGAAACAGCTGCCGCGTCCCGTGGTGAAGACCACCAGCTGGCATCCTCCGGCGACAAGGCCCGTGACCGACATCGGGTCGTACCCGGGGGAGTCCATCAAAGTCAGTCCTCGGGACTTGACGATTTCGGAGTAGAGGTAGACATCCTGGAGTGGCGACGTGCCGCCTTTGGCCACCGCCCCCAGTGATTTTTCGATGATCGTGGTGAGTCCTCCCTGTTTGTTTCCCCAGGAGGGATTGTTGTCGATGGATGCGGAGTGACGGCGTGCGTAGTCTTCCCACCAACGAATTCGATCCAGCAGTTTTTCTGCGACTTCTCTGGAGATGGCTCGTCGAGTGAGGAGTTGTTCAGCACCGTAGACTTCCGGGGTTTCTGCAAGGACTGCGCCACCACCGTGTGCAATGAGCAGATCGCAGGCATGCCCGAGGGCGGGATTGGCTGTAATGCCGCTGGCGCCGTCACTTCCTCCGCACTGCAGACCGACGGAGAGTTCGCCGAGTGAAATGGGCTCACGGCAAACACGATTTGCATCGGGGAGCAGTTCCCGAATGACTCCGACCGCACGCTCGACCGTTTTGCGAACACCTCCAACATCCTGGATATTGAGCACCATGGGCAGTTGTTCGGTCGAATTGCTGTGACCGCCGAGTTGCACCAGTCCGTGCGTTTCCTGCAGATGTGACGCCTGGGCTGTTTCGCAACCGAGACCGAGGATAATTGCAGCGGCGATGTTTGGGTGTTGAGCAAAACCTGCGAGGGTTCGGTTCAGCATTCGGTGGTCTTCGCTGTTCCATGCGAAGGCGCAGCCGCTCTTGTGCACGACTGGCAGAATCCCGTCAATATTTTCGTATTGGCTGAGATCCATACGGGTGAGTTCCTGAGCAACGTAGCGAGAGGCTGTTGCAGAACAATTCACCGTGCTGATGACAGCGATGTAATTACGGGTTCCTGCTGACCCGTTAGCGCGACGAAATCCCTGAAACGTTCCTGCTGGGTTCGCAGGAACGGGGTGATTGATTTCGGTGCAGAATTCGTAACCGGACGTTGCTTTTTCGAGTGCGACGTTTTGGGTGTGAACCCAATCCCCCGGTGAAATCTGCTGTGCAGCGGCTCCGATGGGTTGCCCAAATTTTCGAATCATTTCACCGAGGGCGATCGGGTGAATTGCGAGCTTATGGTTCGCAGGCACAGCCTCATTCAGTGTGACGGTCACTTCACCAACAGAGATTGTCTGCCCAGCGTTGAGGGATTGACGAGCAACGGCCACATTATCCGACGGATGCAGAACCAGAACCGGGGACAGGTTTGACACAGAGACGGGCCTTTCGAGAGGTGCAGCAACGCGTTTCGTGGCGACAGCTTTTGAGTCGGTTTTGCTGTTGGGGTGGTTCAGATATCGCAGATTTCGGCCGCATGTCTGAGCGACTTGACAGGATCATCCCATGTGGGAATGAACTCCTGCGCTACAAAATCGCTGTATCCAGTGTCGAGGATAGCCTGCATCACTGCGGGATAGTTGATTTCCTGCAGTTGATCGAGTTCTCTGCGTCCGGGATTTCCAGCCGTGTGATAGTGACCAATCAGTGAATGGTTTTGACGGATACGACGAATGACATCCCCATTCATGATCTGAACGTGGTAGACATCGAAGAGCAGTTTGAAATTGGGGGAGTCCATTCGGCGAACGAGGTCGAAACACCGTTCGACATCATCACCGAAATAGCCCGGATGCCCTTTCATGGGGTGGGAATCGTCCTTTGAATTGAGGTGTTCGAGGCACAGGGTAATGTCGTGTTGTTCGGCATAGGAGATGACCCGTCTCCACAATTCGAGACAGTTGTTTTCAGCTGTCGCGTCAGACATTCCCCGAACACTCATTCCGGTGAACGTAATCACACGTTTCGCCTCAAACTCCACCGCAGCATCAATTGCGGAAGTCAAAGCCTGTTCACAGGCCTCATGGTTGCTGCGGTCAACGGGACCAGCTGCGAAGCCGTGGCTACCCACGAGAGAAATCTGTAGTCCTTTGGAGCGGGCGAGCGGATAGAATTTGCGATCGATTCCTTCAATTCCTTCCAGACCGATTTCCACACAGTGATCGATCAGAACGGGGACAGTCATCGGTTTGAAGCACCAGCCCATCACCGACTGGTGGATGCGTTTGTTACGAATCCGAAATGGTTCATCCGTACGAGCCGGTCTGGAGCGAGCATTGAGAGGCTGGGAGGCAGCAGGAATGGCTGCAAGGAGTGCAGCGAGCGCGGTTCTTCGTGAAACAGATTGCTGGCGGTTCATTGGTGGGGTACCGAGGCAGAATATCCGGATGTGGAAGTCGACGATGACTTCCCGGATTATCGGTAGAAGGGGGGCTGCTGGGAAGTGAGTTTGCCCGGCTAAAGACCGCGGTGACGCCGGATCGGCTGCAGATTCACCTCAACCGGCAGGAATTCAGGTCATTGCAGCCGCTGCAGGGATTCCTTAACCGGAATGAGCCGGGGAGGGGCGTTGATCTGCGCAGGTTTTTGGACAGATAATCCCACGGCGGGGAGTGGAACGCCGTAGACTAGAATAGTGAATGCATGCGACGGTCTGATCAGTTGAAATCGTGGCAGCTTCAGACAGCAAGACATGTTCGGATACGTGACCCGGGCCAGTGCGGTTGATTCGGGGGTATTTTCTCCCGCGGCGACCGGGTGCAGAGGAAAAATCAGATGAGCAGTAGTTCGGCATCAGAGAAACCGGATTTCGTTGCTGAAGACAAAGTAACAGAGTCAGCGGCCGATTCACAGATGTCTGCCGCTGGTGAGACCGCAGGGGGAATTTCCGGCTGGTCTTCAGATCCGCTTGACGGGGAATTTGAATACGTCCCGATTTCTCCATGGGCACCGGCAGCGTTGGTGACGGGGCTGCTGTCACTGACCGGTTTCTATGGCCTGTTCGGTCTCTACATTGCGGCTTTCTCGATCTTCATCGGCATTGGTGCGCTGTCACGGATACGAGATGCTGGCGGAGATGTAAAGGGTCGAGGGACTGCGGTGGTGGGTTTGTTACTGGCAGTGATAAGTCTTGTGCTGGGCATCGCGACTCAGGTTTATGCGTACTCCAACGAGGTTCCGGAGGGATATCTGCGTGTGAATTTCCCGAAGGAGATTGCCGAGCAGCAATTCATCTACGTCGGTGGCCGCCGTAAGATTCCTCCGACGGTCGCGGAATTGATGGGCAAGCCGGTCTACCTGAAGGGCTTCATGTGGGCGACTCAGGCAAGCGAGGGGCTGGCACGATTTATCTTATTGAAGGACAACGGTGAGTGTTGCTTTGGCGGTAAACCAAAATCGCATGATTTCATCACCGTGACTCTTCGGTCGTATCCGGACGGGCAAAGGCCGGTGCTTGCAAACAGGGCAGCCGGTATGAGTGACAAAGTGCTGTCTGATGAAGAACAACGCACTCTGGAAGCGGAGTTTCCGAATCAATTGACGACGAAGGCGTTCATCGGAAAGGTTGCGGTTGCCGGAATTCTGCAGGCCGACCCGGCAGCGGGGGAGGGCGGTGGTGCGGAGGATTATGAATTCGCGCCGGTCTACACCATGGATGCTGAGCTCATCGAGGAAGCATGGACGCGATTTTAGCAGCATTGGGAACAGTGCCCGGTCAGCTTCAATCCAGAACCTCGACGAGTACTGCTGCGATGTAAAAATCAGTGGGAATTGCTAGACTGAGTCAACCGCGGGACTGTGCTGTGTGATGGTCGCTGTGTGATCTGACGACCAGGTAGTCGCCAGCAGACCTGCGAGGAATGAGGTGATAGGGGAAGGTGGAGTTCCATGGACGAAGCTCGAAGGCTGATCAGTCGAATCCTGCTGGGAATGGCCTTAATTAGTGTGGGCGCTGGAATAGCAGGTTGTGGCGAAAGTTCAGATGACTACGTGGACTTTGACTCGTTGCCTGGTGGGCAGCAGGATCCTGGAACCGGTATGACCATCATGTCTGTGAAGCTTCCACCGGGGCCCGGGGTTCCGGTCGAGGAAGGCGATGCAGTCGTCGGCAGCACAGCAGAAGCGGCGGCGGACGGTACGCCTGATTCCGTGGAAAACGCGGCCGAGCAGGCCGGGGCCGGTGACACCATGCCGCTGAAATCCGGTGCTCAGGAAACTGGTACAGAAAACGAGGACTCCTCTACTGACGCGAGTACTGGAGCGGCAGATTCACAGAATACCGGAACCGGCCGTACAGTGACATCAGAGCAGTCAGGGTTGACGGGGCCTGCGGATCGACCGGTGATTGAATCGGGACAACCTGCGGAAATCGCAGCAGCTCCTGCGATCGAGCTGCTCGTTCCCCGGAAACGCTTTCTGAAGGAACGCGGCACCGAGGCATTGCGAGTTACCTACGACGATGTCGATCTGTTGAAGGTGCTGAACATGGAGCCGGTGCCTGCGAATGCACAGGAGTTTTTTCCCGACTGGTTGCAGAATCTGGATGGTGCCGTAATTCGGATCCGTGGGTTTATGTATCCGACATTTCTGGCGACGGGTTTGACAGAATTTGCGATGGCCCGAGACAACGGGATCTGTTGCTTTGTTCGTCAGCCAAAGATCTATGATATTATCTCGGTATCGCTGGCCGAGGGCGAGACAACCGATTACATCGCCAATCGTCCGTTTGACGTCGAGGGTGTCTTTCGGATTGATCCCGAATCAGACGAGGGCAGTCTGACTCGACTCTATCGGATCGAGCAGGCTCGGGTACTTCAGTAGAGCGAGACGAGAATTTGTCCGGTGAAAGGTTAAAAGTCATGCGATGGATCCTGTTGAGTTTTGCTTTGCTGATCACAAATCTTACTGGTACGGCTTCAGCCACCAGTGTTTGTCCGTTCTGCGACGCGCCAACACTCGTGCTGGCGGAGCAGGTTCAGATGTGCGATCACCTGCTGTTGGGGCGTCTGACAGGTGGTACACCATCCACAGACATCACTGCAGGTTCCTCCGTTTTTGAAATCATCGACGTCGGTTTCTCGCGGCAGGATAAGTTTCAGAAGGGGCAGACCATTGAGATTCCCATTTATGTTGCGGGAAAGCAGTCTGCGCTGTACACGCTGATGGGGCCGGAGGAGCGTCTGGAAGACTGGCATGCTCCGAAGGAGATCAATGAAGTTGGCTGGAAGTATGTCTCCGAGATGCCACTGCCGGTGACAGACTCAGACAAGCAGATTGAGCGACTTGAGTACTTTCTGCCGTGGTTCGAGCATGCGGATACGATGATCTCCGCTGATGCGTTTGCAGAGTTTGCCGCCGCGCCTTACAGCGTGATCAAGCCATTGCGGGAGAAGCTTCCGCGGGAGAAGATCCTGAAGTGGCTGCAGGACCCCAATGTGGCCGTGACTCGTACCGGTTTTTACGGGTTAATGGCCGGCATTTGCGGCAAGCCTGAAGACGCCGAGTTGCTGGAGAAAAAGATTCTGGTTCTTGACGCCGACTTCCGTTTGGGCATCGAAGGTGTCATGGCTGGTTATCTGCTGCTTCGCGGCGAAGCCGGACTGGAAGTGCTTGAAGATGCCAAAATGCGTGCCAGAACGGCGAAGAATGCAGAAGGCGAAGACGTTCAACTGCCGTTTAGCGAGACCTATGCGGTCATGCAGGCACTGCGATTCATGTGGACTTATGAACCGGATCGGATTTCCAAAGAACGCCTGAAGAGCTCCATGGAAATTCTTCTCGACCGGCAGGAGCTGGCGGACCTTGTCATCACTGACCTTGCACGGTGGAAGCACTGGAGTGTGCAGGACAGGTTGATGAAGCTGTATTGGGATGACGATTTTGCCATCCCTGCGATTCGCCGGGCCGTTGTGCGTTTCCTGTTCTACTGCAGTCAAGACAAGGGTGAGCTGGCAGAGGGCGACCCGATTCCGGAGCATGTGGTGCGGGCCGAAAAAGCCCTCGCCGAGCTGGAAGAAAAGGATCCCCGTACGGTCAGCGATGCAAAGCGTTTCCTGGTGCGGTGATCTACCACATCAGCTTTAGGGGCGGGGTGAAGCTGCCTTCTGTCTGAGTGACGGGAGGGGGCCGGGAGAATGCTGATCAACCGTCAGCTGCAGTAGTAAGTCAAAAGATCGTCGGCATCTGACCGGTTGGCGGCTGTGAGTGTCTCCGCGAACAGTTCATGCCTTGCCTCGCTGTTGGGCGAGAGTGGTCCTGAAGGGGCGGTATGTCGCAGGAATTTGAGTCTGCAGAAGAGCAGGAGTTGACTGCTCTTCACGAGAGTGCGTCAAGTCTGATACCGCAGTGTCGTTTTGCCGGGGCTTACCAGTTGTTTGGGGAGCTTCGTCGGCGAGCGCGTGCGGAATCGCAGGTCATTCATTACATCTGGGCCACTTTTCACCAGATGGATTTGGCGCAATACCTCCTGAATTTTCAGCAGATGCGTGAGCGTGCCGTGGAGCTGATCGCACTGCTTCAGCATGAAGAGCGTGCTCGTCAGATTCAGTCAGATTTTACGCAGTCCCAATACGACTATCTTCGCTGGTCGATGAGTTCGTGTGCGTACGAGAACCTTGCTGAGGCAACGGGGCAACTGGGCGGATACAATTCTGAAGGCATGCATGCCTGTATTGCCGACGGGATTCAGATCTGTCGGCGGACAGGCAAGACCAGTTGCGTCAGTTGTTTCCGCGAGTATGCCTGTGACGTGTATACAGCGGCAGATGACGTTGAGATTGCAGCGCACCAGTGTCGAGCGGTGCGGGACCAGACGGGAAATTGGTCAGACCGTGGTGACCGCCGCTGGCTGGCGGTGATGCGTTTGTCATGGCTGGACGCGCTGCACGGCAGATACTCGGCAGCGATTGAGGGCAGTGCGCACGCTGTTGTTTTGGCGCAGGAGCCCGAGGTTGCCGTTCCGCTGGAGGCGCAGCTTCGAACTGCATTACTGCGTGATACGGTCAGCCTTGCTTCCGGCAGGACCACGGCGAATGATGATACGGGGGCGGCAGACTTATTTCCTGCTGGCGGGGAATGTCCTTTGCTGGAGCATCAGCGTGATCTGAATCGGGCTCTCGAGGCAGCTGGGGAGGAAGACTGGGAGGGAGCGGCAGAACTTCTGCATCGATGGGATCAGCAGTTGCTGCGTTCGGGCAGTCTGCATCTTTGGTTTGAGACTCGGTTGAGACTGACGGCTGTCCGAATCCTCGCTGGTGAGCAAAAGCAGGCGATGCGACGGGCTCGATCACTGGAACGGCGCGCTCGCAAGGCCCACGATTATCTGACCCTGCGGCGGCTGCAGATCCTGCTTGATTCTGACGAGCCTTCACCGATTGCTTTGGTCGTGCCCGGAAATAGCGTGGCGGGGCATGTTGCTGCCGGGCAGCTTTCCGAGGCAAGATCGCAGGCTGGCAGTTCGAAGCCTGTGATTCAAGACAACGGTGCTGGCTGTGAGTTGGATGCAACAGACCCCGGGGTAAGTTCGGCAGAGGGATCCGGACGGACAGAGGTCGTGGCGACGGAGGCTGACGGCCCCGTCACTCCACTGACTGCAGAGATTGAAAAGCTGCATCAGCGAGTCGCAACCTTCACAGAGCTTCCATCTGCAGATGAGTACTACTCTCTGCGGGCCGAACTCATGCAGTACTCCAGATCCTGTGTGACGCACACGGAAGATGCCTGTGCGCTGCTGGAATTAATGGTTGCATTGTGCGGTTCCGGGGAAGACGGCGAGCAGATCTGGCGATGGGGGAATGCTCTGATTGCCGGTCGGCGTGAATCTGCAGCGGCTCTTTCGGCGCTGGCAATCCTTGGAGATTCCCTGCGGGCAAGTGGTGACGAGGAGATGCTGGAGCGAATTACGGAAGAGCGGACTGAGCAACTGCATCGCCAGGCGATGGATCTGTCACCGGAATCGGGCAAGGTGTTTCTTCGTGCCGGACAACATTTCCTTGCGTCGGATCAGGCCGGCGAAGCCGAACGTTGTCTGGCGAGGGCCTTTCGTCTGGAACGACGCAACGGTGTGGTGGCGCGATATCTTGCCGAATTGTATCGTTCCACCGATCGACCTCGAGATGCTCTGTACGTGCTTGATTTGTGCTTACGGCAGGGCTGCGAGGATGCGCAGGTTGCATTTGATGCCGGCATGCTGGCGTATCAGCTGGAACAGTATGACGAAGCTCGCACCTGCCTGATGAGATATGAGCAGCTGGAGGGGCCGGGACCGTGGGTCCATTACTACCTCGCCCTGTGCAGTTACGAGCAGGGGGATTATTCCGGTGCCCTTGTTCATGTGGAGCGCGACCGGGAGCTGCGTGGAGAAGACGGATGGCATCTGAGTGTTGTGGAAGTGATCAGCAAATCGCGGATCGAAAAGAGCGACGAGTTGCTGGCTGTGATTGAGGTTCTTGCCACAAAACCGCTGCATGAAATCGGATTTCTGTCGACGGTGGGGCTGACGGATCTGCTGCAGCGTCTCGGGTCAGTCCTTGAGGATCAGTACCCGCAGTCAGAACTTCTGAAACGGGTCGAACGCCGTTTGCTGCGGGCAGGGCTTATGCCGGATACATGGTTCCATTACCAGCGGGAAAACAGTGGTCTGCAGCCACAGGATGATCTCCACCTGTACCGCTGTCTGATCTATCAACCGCTCTCTGAAAGCTGGCTGCTGGATCCGGATCGCCAGACCGAACAGGAGGACTGGACGGGCTACTATACTGAGTGGGGGATTTTGGCAGAATCTGAAGAGGTGGCTTCAGAGGTGGCACTGGAGTATCAGCGCATGTGTCACGATGAGCCGGCTGAAGTGCGGGAAGTCATTGACGGAGGGGACATTTTTCGGGAGATTCCCGGTGTTGTCTGGCAGTCGTCGCGATACATGGCGGGAGCCGATGATCCAGCATCCGGTGAAGGCTTCGCTGGCAACGTCGACGACGAGGATGATGACGACGACAGCGAATCTCAGTGGTGAAACTGCAGAAGTGAACCGTGTTTCGCAATTCGCCCGTCTGCGGAAGCTTGTGTTAGAGATCGCCTTCAACTGAGGCCGCGAATTCACGTCGTTGAGCCAGCTGGACAGCAAGTGTCAATGTGATTGCGGTCAGTACCGCCAGCCAGACAAGATGGTTGCCGCTGCCCTGCTCACCAATGTACCAATCGACCGCTTCGTTGCTGCGAAATTCCTTCGAAACAGGCGCCCATTCAACAAGCAATGCACGCAGCCGATACTGAACAGTGAAGCGATTAATGACGGCGGGGAAGGAGCCGATGATGATTTCTGCGATGGCCGTGTAGATCACGCAGAGCACCATCGCCCGACGCGGAAGAATGGCGCCAAGAAACATGTAGACCGCTGCATAGGCAAAGGCTGAGCAGATACTGAGGCCCACCAGCGTCTGCCAGATTTGAAGACGTTGTGCTGACTCGGTCAGCAGCAACCCGACGCTGACTCCGATGATTGAGGAAGTGATACCCCAAAGCACAGCCGTCAGATACTTACCGAGCATCATGGTTTGAATACCGTATGGGCGAGTGGCGATATAGATCCAGCTTCGCTGTTCAATTTCGCTGGCGACAGCTGGCGCTGCAGTCAGAAGAACGCTCATCGCACAACAAACGGAGGGGCCGGTGACAAAGAAAATGACGCTCCAGATCGTCGGAAGATATTCTTCGGGAGGAGGGCCGCGCCGGCCACGTCTGCGGGATCGCCATTCGTCATCGTTATTCGCGGTGAAGGAATCTGCATCGTCCAGCCGGGGGCGTCGGGGCCGCCGTGCAGAGGGCAATTCCGAAGATCTTTCGATCTCAATGGCGATGTTCGTCTGCGGCCTGTTCTGTTCGCGGAAATCAGGGGTTCTGTCACGATTCCATGCCCACTGCAGCAGAACGGGGATCAGGATGGGAAATGCCGAGAGTACGATCCACCACAGGACCCGGGTCGAACTGACTGTGCGGCGAAGTTCGTACTGAAACGAAGTAATGAGTTTGTTCACATTTCACCTCGATGGATCTTCATCAGGGCGTTGAACAGAGACTGCAGCGAATCATCCGACGTGGCAAGGCGGTGCAGCGTGATTCCTGCCTCGGGAATCCACGTGTTCAGTCCGCTGGCGAGCTGAGCTGCGTTTGCTGTGCTGACTGTCAGTGGGTTTTCAGCCCCGCTGCCTGTGATGCTGACCGTATGTGTATGGGTGTCTGTGACAATGCTTGCGGCAAGGCGTCGCGGGTCACTGCACCAGATTTGAATTTCCATGGGCACTTGCAGCAGCATCTGGTGGACTTCGCTGGCGGTTCCGGAGGCAAGTAATCGGCCATCAGAAATCAGTAAAAAAGACCGGGTAACAGCTTCTACTTCGTGCAGGACATGGCTGGCGATCAGCATGCTGCGGCCTCCGTCGACCCACTTCTTCAGAAAGCTGGTGACCGTGGAACGCCCCACCGGGTCGAGCCCGCTGAGTGGTTCATCGAGAATCAGGAATTGAGGGTCGTGTGCGATTGCCTGGGCAAGTTTGGTGCGTTGTCTCATTCCCCGCGAGTATTTGGAAATCCACTTTTCCATCGCGTGCTGCATTTGCACCATTTCAAGGCATTCGGCAGCTCGTTCCCGAGCGGCCTTGCGGGGATGCCCCTGCAGTCGCAGCAGGTAGGTGATCCAGTCCAGACCACTGACACGCGCATACATGCCCTCATATGCCGGGCAGAATCCGATGTGTTTCATCAGCCTGTTGTTACCACGCGGGTTCTCGCCCATCACGGAAACGCTCCCACGTGTCGGGCTGAGCTGACCGATCAGAAGATTCAACAGCGTGCTTTTGCCGGCACCATTCGGTCCCAGCAGGCCGTAACCGCCGGGAGGCAGACTGAGCGTTACATCGTTGACTCCGAGAACTGTTCCGTAGATTTTTGTAACTTCCTCCAGCCGGATAAGAGTTTCCATGGTGTTCTCCTTCAGGCCTGCAGGGGAGCTGAGATGCGGCGAATCAGAACAGCCATGGAGACACCGGTGATCACGGTGAGTACTGAAAGTTGTTCAACGATCTCCCGGTCGCCCAGATCCGGGTCGAGGATTGTGGCGGTAACATCGCTGAACAACTCAAAGAGTGACAGGTAACGCAATCCGGAATCCGGGGCACCCCACTGAGCGTTTGTAATCAGGGACGCGGTAAAGGCTCCAAAGATCCACAGTGAAAACCATGCGAAAGCTGCAAAGCGGGACTCCACGGTCAAAGATGAAAGCATCAGCGCCAGACTTGCCGTGGGTAAAGCAATGACCACCGATGCCGCAAAAATCCGCAGTGGCAGATCAAGCGTTGAAGAAAGTACGGACAGGTCGGGGGAGAGCAGTACGCCGGTGCAGAACAACAACAGAGCTGGCAGGAGTGTAATCAGAAAGACGTAGAACAGCACTGTTGCCAGCTTTCCGACGACATACTGTGTGCGGGACAACGGTCGGGAAAAGTAAATCAGAAACGCACGCGACCTGATGTCCTGTGAGATCAGCGGGGGCGCAATAATCCCGATCATCGGGATCAGAATAAAGGGCTGCGATCGCCGGAACAGTGTCAGCAGCAGTGACGACCAGAAGGTGTGCCGTGCTTCGCCCGGAGATTCCCGTGATTTTGTAAGCAGGTCCAGTACACCGCTGCGAGTATTGCGAATGTCAGTGTCGGAGTCCATGAGCAGTGGCGACAGTTGCAGCAGCGTCGCGCGAGATGCGGGGCTGCCACTTTCTGACTGTTCATAGAGGAAAATCAGGAATCCCATGCTGATGCTGGGCAACCATGCAAAGAACAGCATGCGACGCAGCCAGGAACTGCCCCACGCTCGGCGGATGCCATTTTCGGCCACAACCAGCCAGTGAAAGGCGGACGAGGTTCTGTCACCCTGCCAGTGACGATACCCCAAATTATGAATTCCCATGTTGTCCCTCCCGGACTGCTTCGAGAAACAACTTCTCAAGGGAGTTGGCCGACGGCGTAATCGACCGGACAAACTGGCCCGGAGTATTTGCAGCCTGCCAGATTTGGTCACCGTATTCGGCGGGAAATCCACTGATTGTCAGCACATTATCTTTTCGGCCGGTTACTGGAACCTGTAATTCGGTCAGACTGCGTTCAAACCCCACACCGTCTGTGGCCACGTGGACCTGAAACTGCGGTGACGGAACACGGCAGACATCTTCCATAGAGCCATGAATTCGAACTCTTCCTGCGCTGAGAATGAGAACGTGTTCGCAGACGGCCTGCACGTCCGGCAGGATATGTGTGCAGAGCAGGACAGAAATGGAAAAGTCGTGCGAGAGAACACGCACCCGATTCAGCATGGCTTCACGTTCTTCGGGGTCCAGCCCGGTTGTCGGTTCATCCAGAATCAGAAGCTTCGGGTCGTGAACCAGTGCCAGGGCAAAGCGAAGTTTCTGCCGCATCCCGGTCGAGTAAGTCTGAACGGGACGATAGCGTTCCTGTCGCACACCGCAAAAATCCAGAATTTCATGCCCGCGGCGAAGCGACTCAATGCGGCCCATCGACGTCAGCCGGGCAGCCATCTGCATGCTTTCAATCCCGGTCAGACCGTGAATAAAGCAGTCATCTTCAGGCATATAGCCAATTTGCATTCGCAGTTCTTTGGCCATCGAGCCGAGCGGATGGCCAAGGATCTTGCCGTTGCCACTGCTGACACGGATGAGTCCCAGCAGAACTTTGATCAGCGTGCTTTTTCCGGCACCGTTCGGACCCAACAGGCCCGTGACTCCGGATGGGATATCGAGATTAATATCGTTGAGCGCGCAGAAGTTTCCATAATTCATGGAGAGGCTGCGGAGTTGAATCATCGCAGTCATGAGTTTCCTGCCCGTCGACAGTCAGTTCGTGATGGGCGTAATTTGGCTATGAGATGCTGGAAGAGTAGCCAGCGCGGCGGGGAAAGTCCTGCGCTTTTCCGACATACGGAGTGGGAATACGAAAATAGGCGACGCTGCTGGTCGCCAGGAATACACATCAAGCTCCAGCAACCTGATCAGGCAGCATCGAGGCCAGCAATTCGATTGGGGAACACGAAGCCGCTGGAATCTGCTGTGAGTCGAAAACGCATGTAGTAGGCATCTTCGCAGGTGTCGTCATAGTGCTGACGCAGAACGGTCACCGCTCGAAAACCCGCCGAGGCAAAAAACAACTGGGCATCGACGTTGGTTTCCCGAACTTCCAGGACGATCTCATTCCGCCGTTGTTGCGACAGTTTATCGACGAGTCGCTGAGTCATCTGCTTCCCCACGCCCATCCGTCGGGCGTCTGGTGCCACCGCGAAGTTAAGAATTCGCAGCATGGACTTGTGCAGTTCGTAGATCATGAACCCAACAATTTTGTGGTCGAGCTCGGCAACGGTACCGATGCAATTTCGCTGGCGGAGTGCTGACAGGAACGCAGCTTCATTCCATGGACGGTTGAAGCTCTGACGTTCAATTTTCAGGATCTCATCCATGTCGCGTCGGATGAGCCAGCGAATTTGTATCCGAGACGCTTCCAGGGAGAGATCCTGTGCGTCTTCCTGGCGTGGATCAAATTCTGGCGAATTCTTTCCCATACCGGCCTCCATGCCGCTGCGAGAACGTAATTACGTCAGTGACGAAAACTGATAATTCAGGCTAATGCTGAGTAGTGAAAGGAAACGCAATTTTCGCGACGCTGCGAACAGGTCACCTTCCAGACGCAACACATCAACCATGAGGACTTTTCAGGGCACCGGCGATCCTTGCCGTGCCGCTGCCGAAAATTTAACAGAGAGACAGGAGGTCGTCCACAGTGATCGGCACGGGAAATGCTCCCGAAAGCCGGCATTCAGATTTTTTTTTGGAGT
>Ga0075479_10000495_pt1 | contig 17012 bp, 11 predicted proteins | sample DEB08_DNA_8_FD_76341 | JGI IMG/M metagenome (GOLD analysis project Ga0075479, IMG submission 76341) | Aqueous microbial communities from the Delaware River and Bay under freshwater to marine salinity gradient to study organic matter... | ecosystem: Environmental > Aquatic > Marine > Coastal ... | reverse complement strand
CTGCCTGTGAGTGAACGCGGTGTTCGAATCTGCGATAGATACGAGCGTCACTGCGAAGAAACTGTCGTTTCCACCAGGTGTGTTCATGCATGGAAAGTCTGCTGCTGATGAGCCACTCCACGTTATGTGCACTGAGGATAACAGGAGTTGATGCTGGGACTCCAAGTTCCTGGGCCACTTGCATGCCCCTCAACCAGGCCGGGGTCCCTTCAATCCAGACAGCATCAATCTGAGTGCCATCGAAATTATCGGGGAGACGAATTTTCCTGAATGCTGCGGTCACAAAATGAACCGCAAACGGGGGAATTGCCGCAAAGTGAGACAGAACGATGAAGTGAGCGGAGACAATCATCCAGAATGCCCCTCTCAGACCTTTGCACTGCTTACTTGAGATAACCCCGCGTGCTCGATTGACGAGATTCAGGTAGTTGGACCAGTCATTGACCTGTGGAAACGCCAGCGTGCGGATTGTTCGGATGACTGCTGTGACGAGACGGACTGGCAGTAACTTCCGCTTCGGCTGGCGGGTTGGAGGCGCGTCCATGACATCTCCGACCTGAGTGACATTGATCTTGATTGCCGCGTCACTGCAGCAGCCAAACAGGCTTACTGTTGAATGAGTCGCCGAAGTCCGCAAAAGGTGCCAGGTGCGCATTTCAACGCCGGTCCCGGCAGAATTCGGAAGGATGCCCGAAATGACAAGAATATTCATCTGAAACTGATAGCCGCAGAATAATGCAAGCGAACCGCTGGCAATCCAGGATTGCGTTTTTCGCATTTCGGCGGCAGATGCTGATGCGGAAGTGCCGTCAACAAAGCCTCGAAATTTGGAATCGGGCGGTTTCAAGCAGGAGGGGAAGGTGAGTGAAAGTTTCCAGAGACGAGCTGTGAGTATAGCAGCCAGAAGCGGAGAACAGGAGTTTGCTGTTGTCAACCACGTGATTTTGACGGATCGAAGCTGGTAAGATTGTCACTTTCCCATCGCAGCAGGGCAGCGTGCCGTCGGTTGAGCACCTCTTCTGTCATTGCCAATGATCGGCTGTGCCGAAGCAGCAAACAAACATGTCCGGATCATCGCACCGGAGGGCTTTATGGTCACAGGGCGTTCTGAAGAATCAGGCATCAGCTGCCATAATCCGTCCGCTTCCGGGCAACGCATTCGAATTCTGAAGGAAAGTCGGACAGTGGTATTCTCCCACTGCCATCATTCTCGCGGGGCATTTGAGCTGGCCCCGGAAATGGAGCGAGTGGTTTCATTTGACGAGATTCTTGGGACGCGGGATTTTTTGACGGGATCGCACCGTGGAACATGGCTGAGGATCTTGTTGCGTCTCGGTTCACCGCTGCCGGCAGAGCGATTGGCTTCCGTCTTTATCAGCACGCGTTTTGGTCGAGCCCGGGTGTTTGCCTCGTGGCGCGGTTTTGCCGAAATACGCAGGCAGTTGCACGCAATCACCGCCGCAAAATCGAATTCAGTTCCTTTGTCGGAAGATCCGCGGATGATTCCGGTCTTTGTTGTGCTGCTGCTTGGGGTGACAGCCGGAATGATCTGGATCCTGCTGTGATTTCCTGCAGTTTCGTAATGGGAAACAGCCGGTCATTTTTGAGTTTTCCATCGGGCCGTTGCGATACGAGATTTGGATTCTGAATAATTTGAACCGGTTCTCGGAATTTGAAGCGGAACAATCCAGTGTTCGGCAACGTGTTTTCCAGGAGTGGGGTGCGTTTGAAGGAATTCCGTGAGGAACAGATAATGGGGCATTCGGCCGGCCGTTGCTTCGGTCGGGTTCGCATTGGGCAAACCGAGCCCCGTATTAACAGAGCTGTGTGAACAGAAGAGTCAGTGGAGAGCAGGAACAACATGTCGGCGTCGCAACTCGATGAGCAAATTAGAACCCACGCGCAGCTGTGCAGTGGTCTGCGTGACGAAATTGGCCGGGTACTGGTGGGTCAGGAGCACATGGTGTCCCGGCTGCTGGTGGGACTGCTGACGGGCGGTCACGTGCTGCTGGAGGGCTTGCCCGGGTTGGCAAAGACGCTGGCAATTCGCAGTCTGGCGACGGCCATCGACACTGGTTTTTCTCGCATCCAGTTTACGCCGGATATGTTACCGGCGGATGTCATCGGAACAGAAATCTACAATCCCCGTGACGCCACGTGGGTTGTTCGACGCGGGCCAATCTTTTCGAACCTGATCCTCGCCGATGAAATCAACCGAGCACCGGCCAAGGTGCAGGCTGCACTGCTGGAAGCGATGCAGGAGCGGCAGGGCACGATCGGGGTTGAGACATTTCCTCTGGAGGAGCCGTTCCTTGTCCTGGCGACGCAGAACCCGGTGGAGCAGGAGGGGACCTACCCGCTGCCGGAGGCACAGGTAGACAGGTTCATGCTGAAGGTTGTGGTGACGTATCCGACGAAGGAGGAGGAGCGTCGTGTCGTGGAACGCATGGCCAGTGGTCAGCCGATTCCTGAGATTCGCAAGGTCATGACGCCTCAGCAGATTCTTGCTGCCCGCGGTGTCGTTGATCAGATCTGGATTGACGAAAAGGTTCGCGATTATCTGGTGGATGTCGTGCGGGCCACGCGTGATCCTCAGGAGTACGGAATCGCCGGTCTGCAGGAGATGATTGAGACCGGCGCCAGTCCTCGCGCTTCGATCAGCCTGATGAAGGGCGCGAAAGCGCACGCCTTCCTGCAGAGTCGCAGTTACGTGACTCCCCATGACGTGAAGAGCGTTGCTCTGGAAATTCTGCGGCATCGCCTGATTTTGTCGTACGAGGCGGAAGCTGAGGGACGCTCCAACGACGATGTGATTCAGCAGATCCTTGATAACGTGGCGGTACCGTGAGCATTCCTGCCAGAGATATTTTCCGCCGAGTCCGCGAGATTCAGGTTCGCACCGGACGTCAGGTTGCTGACGTTCTGGCCGGTCACTACGTGTCTGTATTCCGCGGCAGTGGCATTGAATTTGACGAGGTGCGCCCGTACTTGCCCGGGGACGAGGTGCGTTCGATCGACTGGAATGTGACGGCTCGGATGGGGCAGCCCTACGTCAAGCGATTCGTCGAGGAACGCCAGCTGACGATGATGCTGATGGCGGACGTATCGGCTTCACAGGAGTTCGGTTCGGGAAGGCGATCCAAGCGGGAAGTGGCAGCGGAGTTGTGTGCCTTACTGGCGTTTTCGGCGACACTGAACAATGACAAAGTCGGGCTGGCGTTGTTTCACGGTGAAGTCGAACAGTACATTCCGCCTCGGCGAGGCCAGAAGCATTCCCTGCGAGTCGTCCGGGAAGTGCTCAGTCATCGGCCTCAGAACACACCCAAAGCCGGGCAGCGGAAGCGATTTCGCTGGCTTCCGTTTGGGCAACGGCGCAGTTGGTGGAAGACCGGGCGGCAGGCTACAAGTATCGCTGGCGCGATGGAGTTTCTGCAATCTGTCTGCCGGCGGCGTGCGGTCTGTTTCGTGGTCAGCGATTTTTTCGACGACGACTACCTGCGTTCGCTGCAGATGGCGTCGAGACGACACGACGTTATTGCGGTATTGATCACGGATCCCCGTGAGATGGAACTTCCCGACGTGGGTCTGATGAATCTTTTGGATCCGGAGACGGGAGCAGAAATTCAGTGCGACACGGCTTCCTCCGAATTTCGCCGGGTTTATCGCCAGCAGTCGGAGGCTCGCATCACCAATCTTGAACAATCGTTTCGCAAAGCGAAGATCGACTTCGTGCAGATCAGTACGGACAGTTCGATCGTTGATCCATTGAAGAATTTCTTTCGGATGCGAGAGCAGAGGAGGCAGCGATGAACTTGAATTCGCTGTCGCTGCGTTTCTTTTTGACACTGATCAGTGCGTTGCTGCTGAACGTGGACGGACTGACTGCAGTTGCCGACGAGGAGTTGGCAGGAATCACTGTCAGCAGTGAATCAGGACCTGTCGCGGTGAAGGTGACGCTGAATCCATCGCAGCCAGTGATTGGTGACGAGATCACGTTGCAGATCGAGGTGAATGCCGCTGCTGAGGTGGAGGTGTTAATGCCGGAGTTTGGCGAGGCCCTGGATCGATACACCATTGTCGATTTTGTTCCGCGACAGCGAGTGTCTGCGGACGGCAGTGCGACTTTTGAACAGCGATACACCTTGCAGCCAATGCGTTCCGGCCTGCAGATGATTCCACCCATTCTGATTGAGTTTGTGGATCATCGGCCCGGGCAGCAGTCTGCTCCGGAAGATCTGGACGCCTATGAAATTCTGACGGATCGCATTGATTTTACGGTGCAGTCTGTGCTGCCGTCCGGCGCCGGAGCGGAATTGAAACCACCACTGGGAAGACTGGAGCCACTGCGGACAGTTGATCCCGTTCGTTCGGCATTGTGGTGGGTGCTGGTAACGGCCGGACTGATTTCTGCAGTTGCGATTGTGGCGGTTTATCTGCGGCGTTTGCGGCAGCGTGTGGTGCAAGTGAACGCATACCAACGGGCTCGCCGGAATCTGGATCGACTGCTGGTGAACGGTGAACCTTCATCGGCTGACGAGATCGCTGCTTTCTTTGTGGCGATTTCTCGAATTGTCCGGCGATATCTGGAGGATCGTTTTGGGTTGCGAGCTCCCGATCTGACCACGGAAGAGTTTCTGGAACTGGCATCCGGAGCACAGAATTTGACTCGAGAACATCAGGAGTTGTTACAGGATTTCCTGCGCCAGGCCGACCTCGTGAAATTCGCGGGAGTGTCTGTCTCCAGCGACGAGGTCCGGCGATCTTCTGAACTGGCGATGCGATTTCTGGATGAGACCCGCGAAAACGCACCACTGGTTGATGAGTCGCCTGGGGACGATGGAGTGGGGGATCGCGATGGGTAGTCTGGAGTTCCGTGATCCGTGGTTTTTGCTGCTGTTATTGCTGCTGCCATTTCTGTGGCGAGCAGCCTCACGGTCAACGTCCCTGCTGCAGTTTTCATCGCTGCAGTTGTTGCGCGGGACACCCGCGTCGTTGCGTCAGCGGCTGGCACGACTCCCAGCAGGGCTGCTGGTCACTGCCGCAGCATTACTTGTGATTGCGCTGGCCCGACCACGTACGCCACAGTCCGAGACGAGGGTTGCGAAGGATGGGATCGCGATCATGATGATTGTCGACCAGTCATCATCCATGAATGCCCGGGATTTGGTTGAGGATGATCAGTCGGTTGATCGCCTGGATGTGGTGAAAGAGGTGTTTTTGGATTTTGTCTTCGGCGGTGAGGCGGCAGCGGGGCAGGGGCGTCCGGATGACTTGATTGGCATTGTCACCTTCGCCGGCTACGCGGACAGTGTTTGCCCGCTGACATTGGACCACGGTAATTTGCGTAGCATTGTGCGTCAGCTGGAGATTGTCACTGAGCGAGGAGAAGACGGGACGGCTTTGGGCGACGGTCTGGGGTTGGGAATTGAACGGCTTCGCCGCAGCCGCGCGAAATCGCGGGTTGCCATTTTGCTGACAGATGGTGTTGAGAATGCCGGTGTGATTCCGGCAGTGAAGGCGGCCGAGTTGGCTGCTGAAAACGACATCCGTGTCTATTGCATTGGAGCGGGGACCAACGGAATGGCTCCCGTGCCCGTGCGTAGTCTGTTCGGCGGGATTAGTCTGATCGGGCAGCCGGTGGAAATCGATGAGGAGACCCTCGAAGAGATCGCTCAAAAGACAGGTGGTCGCTATTTTCGAGCGGAGAATCGTGAATCACTGGCGGAGATCTATGCAGAGATCGATGCTCTGGAACGGACGGAGGTTTCTGAAATGCGGTATCTGCAGTACAGCGAACATTACTCCGTCTTCGTGTTGTCCGGCATGGTGTTAATTGCTGTAGCGTCCGTGCTCAGCGGGTCCGTATTTCGCAGGCTGCCATGAACGAGTTTCGGTTTGCAGAATTTGAATGGTTGTACGCTCTATGGGGAGTGCTGCTGATCAGTGTGCTGCTGGTTGTGCTGGAGTTGCGCGGCCAGACATTGCTGGATCGAATGGTTTCTCCCCTGATGCAGGGCAGTCTGGTTCGTCGCACGTCCCGCCTGCAGCGGCTGATGACGATCGTGCTGATGGCGTTTGCGCTGGCAAGTCTTGTTGTGGCGATGATGCGTCCGCAGTGGGGGATTTCTGTGCAGCGGGCGACTCGGATCGATTCACAGATCATGATTTGCCTTGACGTCAGTAAATCCATGCTGGCGGAGGATGCCGTACCGAATCGTCTGGATCGAGCGCGTGCAGAGCTGGACTCGCTGCTCGGATTTCTGAACGACGGTCAGCAGGTGGGGTTGACTGCATTCGCGGGAAAAGCTGCTGTTGTCTGTCCTCTGACGACAGACTTTGGGTTTCTCAGACTGGTCCTGAATGAGGTGGGGCCAGGAACCGTCGGGCTTGGGGGATCCCGTATTGGCGAGGCCATTTTGACGGCGGTCGATGGATTTCGTGAATCCGGCGATGTCAGCCGCATGATTCTGCTGGTGACGGATGGAGAGGATCACGATTCCTTCCCGATGGATGCGGCCAGAACAGCCCGGGAGCGGGGGATTCGTGTCGTCAGTATTGGGTTTGGTGACGAAGCCGGAAGCAAGATTGAATTCACGGACCCGCAAACTGGTGAGCGATCGTATGTGCGGGATCGCGATGGAGCTGAGGTCATCAGTCGGCTGGACGGTGGAACGCTGCGTGAGATTGCTCTGGAGACTGAAGGAGCTTATATCCCGGCCGGGACGGGAGCCCTGGATTTAGAGTCGATTTACCGGACTCATCTGGTGTCGCTGCTGGCCGGCAGCGAAGCAGAGGAGGATCGGATGATTCGTCAGGACGCATACCAGTGGTGCGTGCTGGCTGCTCTTGGGTTCCTGATGAGTTCTGTTTTTGTTTCGCGCATGAGCATGGCGGGAATTCGTGCGGGTGGCAGATCAGCAGAAAGGGCCGCGCGTCTGCTCTTCCTCGCTGCCGTTGTCGGGCATTGTGTCTCCGGTGCTGCTATTGCTCAGCGGCGTCCGGTTGACGTGAGTGATGATGAGACTGGAGGCGCAGGCGATGCCTCCGAAGAAACAGAGCAGGCTCCGGCAGATGCCCCCGGACTGCCTCCTCGCGAGACCTATAATGCCGCACTGGCTCTGGTGCAGACAGATCCTGATGGGGCGGAGGAGTTACTGTCTGCCGCTCGACGTGACGCCGGAATTGACGGGGAATTGCGTTTTCGCGTGCTTTACAATCTTGGTTGGGTCGAAGTGACCAGAGCTGATGCGGTGGTGAAAACTGATGTGGCCAGGGCTGTGTCTCACCTGCAGCAGGCAGCCAATCGGTTCCGGGAAGCGATTCGCGTGCGGCCGGAAGATCAGGACTCTCGTTTTAATCTGGAATTGGTTTCGCGGCGGATTCTGGAACTGAACGATTCCTTGCAGAAACAGGACTCGCGCAGCATCGAAGAGCGGTTGGACGAGTTGATCGGTCGCCAGAGGACTCATCAGGGGGAATTGCGTTCAGCCGTGGTTCGTTTGCAGCCTGATTCGCAGCAGCGACAGGATCGACAGGCGCAACAGTTCCGCGGACTTTCGGTGACAGAGCGGCAACTGATTTCCGATTTTCAGAAGTTGGCTGAAGATGCACGCGGTGAGGCAGATGCACTAGCCTCCAAATCCGACGAAGAACAGACACCTGAGGACCGGCTTCGGGGGGCTCAGCTGACAGGCCTGCTGAGGTATCTTGAGAGCAGTCGCTCGCGAATGACCAAGGCAAGAAGTTTGATTCGTCGACAGCAGTCGGAACGAGGATTTATTCGCTGGTCTGCAGGCTTATCCGATGCGAAGCGGGCACGTGATCAATTACGTGACCCGGTTGCGGTTTTAGGTGTTTTGATTCCTGATGCCGAGGAGCTTGCCGGGCTGACGCGTTTGCGGTCAGCTGCAGACGGGGCGCAATTGGATTTGCAGCAAAGTGCCGTCCCGGGATGGTTAACCGCAGAGTTTCTTGAACAGAGTCAAAACTCCATGACAGAGCGTGTCGCGGAGCTGACAGCGATGTTGGCAGCGGCTGTCAGTCAGGAGAACTCAGACCAGAATGTCGTTTCGTCCGAGCAGCAGAAATTGATGGAGCAGATCGGGAAATCTCTGCCGTACCTGCGAGAAGCCGAATCTGCATGTCTGGAATCTGCGGATGCAATCAGCCGGTCGCAGTTTCTCGCTGCAGTCTCCGGGCAGTTGCGTACTGTCGAGAAACTGCGAATGGCGGCGGAGTATTTTTATGATCTGAGGCGGCTGATCGAGGCCGTTTATGGTGATGAGCAATTACTTGCAGCAGCGTTTGAGCAACTGGAAACGCAGCCGGAAGCATCTGCGGAGCTGATCGGAGCATTCCTTCCGATTCAGCAGAAGAACCTCGATCGCAGTCAGCGGATCGATGAACTTCTTGATGAGACTTTACAGCAGGCTCAGACCGCAGCTGCGGAGTCTTCGCAGGCGGCTGAAAAGACAGCTGGTGAGGAGCCGTCAGCCCTGGAATTGGAGCAACAGCGTGTGGATGCCGGAAAAGCATATCTTGCAGCTGCGAACGAGCAGATGCAGATCGTTCTGGAACAGTTGCAATCGGATATTGACAGCCTTGATACGGAAGTTGCCAGAGCTGCCGTTGCAGGGGCGGTAGAGCAGCTGGAAGAGCTGCGGCGGCTTTATTTCTCGCTGGTGGAGCATTTGCGTGAGACTGCGGAACGGCAGTCCGACCTGAATGATCGTGTTGGCGAGCTGAGTGTTGGGGAGCAGCAGCCAGTGCAACGTCAGTTGGGGCCCCTGGGGAATCGCCAGCGGCAGTTGCGGCAGACGACGGAACAGTTACGTGACGGTTTCCAGCAGCAGGCGGCCCAGGCCGCAAATGCACCGCAGTCGGAAGACGCTGATCAGCAGACGAATGCTGATTCACAGGCTCAGGTTACGGCCGAAAAGCTGGCTCAGGCTGCCACGCTGGTCGGTGAAGCGGAGACAGCCATGGGGCAGGTGGTTGCGGAGTTTGATCAGCTGGCAGCTGATCCGGATGTTGCGAGTGCTGCGGAGGATGCGGCCGACGAACCTGTTGAAACTGCTGTGGAAACAGAAACGGCAGACGGCTCTGAATTATCGGAACAGCGTGCGGAAAAGGCTGACGATGACTGGCAGGAAGAATACGCTCAGTTGTCGACTCACCAGCAGACTGCGCTGGCGAAGCTGTTGGAGGCCTTGCAGTTGTTGAATGAGGCTCAGCCGGAGGACAAGAACAACGACAACGGAGAGAATCAGGATCAGCAGCAGGAGAATTCTGAGCAACAGCAACAGGAGCAGGAACAACGACAGGAGCAGGATCAGCAACAGATGAATGCGAGTCAGTTGCTGCAAATGATTCGCGACCGGGAAGCTGAGCGGCGACGTGATCGCCAGCAGGGAAATCTGATTGGCGGTGGTGGTGTGGACAGGGACTGGTAGTCATGAAAAGCAGACGCTTCGTATTGGTGTGGCTGATGTTCCTGCTGTCGTTGGCCGGCAGCCGACAGCTGCAGGCTCAACAACCCGCACTGGCTCAGCAGCCCGGACCCTATTTTGTTGGGGAACCGGTTGTTGTGCAGGTTGTTTTGGAAGGGTTGAAGGGCAGTTTGGAACCTGTGTGTCGACTGTCGGGTGAACCTCCGGAAGGTCTCACTGTTGTGGGGCCTCAGGTCGGAAAGTCTTCAAGTTCGTTTCTGCAATCCATCAACGGTCGAGTGACGCGAAGTGAGACATCCAGCTACCGATTCAGTTTTTCCGTAACTGCGGACCGATCCGGAGATTTTGCACTTGGGCCTTTCATGGTCGATGTGGATGGTGACGAACTCACAGCCGGCAGTACTCGTTTCACGTTTGAAGACTTACCGGCTGATCCGGACATGGAGGTTTCTGTTTCCGTACCGGATCGGGTGCTGTACGTGGGCCAACAGGTCCCGGTAACGATTCGCTGGGCTTATGCCGGGGAAATGGCAGAAGTGCAGCAGTTGTTTTCTTCGTTGCAAATTCGTTCCCCATTGTTTGACCAGTTCGAATTTGAGGACTCCGCCTCCGAAACGCGAACACAGCTCGCTTTGGCAACAGCCCGAGGAACAGTGGCAGTGGATGCGTCGGTAGGTCGGGAGACGCGGGAAGGCCAGGATTACATTGTCGTCACTGGTAAGCGAACGATGACGCTTGATCGGGCTGGCGAATTTCAATCGATTCCTGTCAGTTGTCGCACGGAAAAGGTGACCAGTTGGGGGCGAAATCTGTTTGGTGATCGCGTCCCGCGGGCGGTCAGTCCGGTACTGGCTGGCGGCGAACCAGTGAGCTTTTCGGTGCGCAATATTCCGACGGAGGATCGCCCTGAGAGCTTTGCGGGAGCCGTGGGGACCGGCTATTCGATTGAAGTGTCAGCCAATCGTACTGTTGTGCAAGTCGGCGACCCGATTTCGCTGGATGTGACAATTCGCGGCAGTGGAAATCTGCAGCAGGTGATTTTGCCGTCACTGTCAGCAGACGGCGGGCTTGATTCGACGCTGTTCCAGTTGCCAGCAGAAGAGCCTGCGGGAACATTGAGCAATAACGCGAGGCAGTTCAAAGTCACGGTGCGTGCGAATGAGGAGTCGGTGGAGCAGATTCCTCCGCTTGCATTTTCCTGGTTTGATCCGGAACAGCAGCGATTTCAAACCACTCGATCTGATGCAATTGCGATGCAGGTTTTGCCAGCCCGGGTCATTTCTGCTGCAGATGTGGTGGGGACCATTTCGAGTGCCGAAAAATCATCCGCTGGCAGCGATGCTGGCGACAGTTCGAATCGGACTCTGAGTTTTTCAGGTGCGAATCTGGCGATTCAAAAAGATCCTGCCGTCTTACTGGCCGTCGCGGCTGCAACAGGAAGCGGCTGGTGGAAGAACGGTTTGATTTATGTCTGTGGAATTGCGGCAGTGATACTGGCAATTACATGGCAGCGTTTGAGTGACCGCGATCCTGTCGAGGTTGAGCGGGAGCGACGGTTCCGGTCAATTCGACAGCAGCTCAGGGAAGCAGCTGGTCTTTCCGGAGCTGATGCCGCGCGGCGGACCGCCGAAGTCCTGCGGCAGATGCTGGGCGAGTGTAACGCAAAGCAGCGGAGGACAGCTGATCAGCTCATCGCCGACTGTGAAACCCGGATTTATGATCGCAGCGGCGCTGCTGAATTTGATCAGGCAATTATGGATGCAGCTTTGCGACTGGCGGAAGAATTTGAATGAGATGGGACGCGAAATGAGTCGAGTGAATTTCATTCTGCGGCTGGCGATTCCCGTCGTGTTTTGCACTGCTGCGACAGCTCAGTCTGAGCCGGAAACAGCCCTGGTGGAACGTGCAGTTCTGGAGTACTCGACCGCGATGGATGAATCGCGTCGTGATCTGCAGCTGCAGCGATTCGGAATTGCTGAACAGCTTTTTCGGCAGTGTACAGAGCAGGTGATCAGGATGGGGCGTCAACCATCTGCAGATCTTTATCTGAACCTTGGAAATGCGGCTGTTCAGGCACGCCATATCGGGGTGGCCATTTCGGCGTGGCGACGCGCTCTGGAAGTGGCTCCTGACCACAGGGCGGCAAAACAAAACCTGGAATATGCCAGAGCGATGCTGCCGGAGACTGTTCGCCGCGTGCATTCGGAGAGATTTTCAGAAACGCTGTTTTTTTGGACAAACTGGCTGACGCCCCGGGAACGACAAACGATTTTGGCCCTGATATTTCTTTTGTCAGCAGTGTCTTATGCCGTCGGGATCAATCGAAAGCTTGTTCTGCTTCGCAGGGGGGCACTGTTGTTTTTGGGGTGCTGGGGAGTGCTCGAACTGGGGGAGTTCTCTGTGGGCTCGAACGTTTCGCGTACAGAGGCGGTGGTGATTGTGGAGGATTGTGTACTGCGTTCTGCGGACTCGGAAAATTCTGCCCCGCGACTGGCCAATCCATTACCGGACGGCACGGAGGTGGAACTTGTACAGGCTCGAGAACGTTGGCTTGAAGTGTCGGTGGCCGGCCGTACCGGTTGGGTACTGGCGTCACAATTGGACGTTCTCTAAGGGCACTGCTGTTCAAGGGGAACTGACCAGGTTCCCAAACGAAGTTCAGAGAGGTCACTTGAAGCATGAAGCAGTTTGGGGAAATACTTTTGTTTGTGTTGTGCGGTGTGTTGTCCGAAGCTGGACACGCCGCACACAGCGGCCAGCGGACAGAGCCTGGTCGTGCAGACGACCGGCCCAACATTGTGCTGATCTATGTTGATGATCTGGGCTACGGTGATCTGGGCGCATACGGAAGCCGGGACATACCAACTCCCCACATTGACCGTCTTGCCGCCGAAGGTGTTCGCCTGACATCGTCCCAGATTACGAATCCTCCCTGTTGTCCAAGTCGCTGCAGTCTGATCATGGGGCAGTACGCCCAGCGATTTGGCAAATACGGGATGTCGCGCGGTCTGCCGGTACCGGAAGATCGGCCATCGCTGGCCCGATTCCTGCGGGATTGTGGGTATATGACCGGTCAGATTGGAAAATGGGACATTGGGACTCGTGTGCAGGGACCACTCCAGCTGGGATTTGAAGAAGTCGCTCGAACTCCTCCGAAGGCGCCAGTGTCAGTTGCGGACAGCGGCCGCAGGAATGGTGCTGCGAAATCGAAGTATTTTTGTGTGGACGAAGCTGGTCAAACCGTCTGGTTAACAGACTACGACGGTGACCGCGTTGTCGAATTTGTGGAACGACACCGAGAACGACCATTCTTTCTGTACTGGTCTCCGGAGGCTGTGCACTCTCCGAGCGCCGAGGTTCCTGAGCGTCTGATGCAAAGAACCACGGCGACGGGGAAACGGCGCAAACTTGCCGGTAACATTGTGGCTGTTGATGATCAGGTCGGAAAACTACTGGCTTGTCTGGATCGGCATGCCTTGCGAGAAAAAACGCTGGTGATTTTTTCCAGTGACAATGGCGCAAACGGGAGCGACGGCGGATCATCGTCGCCCTTTACCGGCGGCAAGGGGGTGGGGACTCAGAAAGAGGGATGGGTCCGAGTTCCGACGATTCTTTCAATGCCCGGCACCATTCCTGAGGGCACGACCTATGACGGCCTCGTGGCGAATTTTGACTTCTACTCCACCGCAGCTGCCGCTGCCGGTCAGCCGATTCCCGATCATTGTGACGGCGTCAATCTGCTTCCGTACTTACAGGGCAAAAAAAACGGCAGTGCTCACGAATATCTCTTCTGGCTGAACAATGAGAGCGGGGATGCCGTGCGTCGGCATCTGATGGCCGTACGCTGGCGGGACTGGCGGCTGTATCGGAAGTACGCAGAAGATCCGTGGCAGTTATTTGATCTGAATGAGGACGCTGCCGAAGAACATGATCTGGCTGCCGCAAACGTGAAGTTGGTCCGGCAGCTTTCGGATCGGCATGCAGCGTGGGCGGGCAAGTTAGTTCCGGAAGCGGAGATCCCCCAGGTTTCATCCCGGATCCCTGCAGTACCCAGTGGTCATGGCTGGGCGACGGCAAGGTAAAAACCGAGGCTGTTGACAGCAGCCCCGGTTCTTTTCCCGGTGCAGCGAACCGCTGGTGCATTATCATCGAAGATTCGGCCGGGCAGCAGTTTTCAGGCCGAACAGTCCGTCTCACTTTGCACGAACGGACCAGGCCGTCAGGGACTGTTGGTCCCGAATATACAGAACGCCGCCAGCAACCACGGGGTGTGCCCACGACGGTCTGCCATGTCCTTCGATTTCGAACTGACCATGTTCGCGGTATTCTTCGGGGGTGATTTCCACCAGTGCAACCTGCTGTTTTTCACTGAGCACGTACAGGCGTCCATCTGCAGCAACAACGGAGCCCTTCCCGACACTGCGCGCCTGCCACGCGATTTCGCCTGTGCGAAAATTCACACATGTCAGCGGCCCGTTCCCGCAGGTGTACATGTAATCGCCGATCAGAACGATTCCACCGTGATGACACTGCAGACGATTTTCAAAGTAGACCTCAGTGGCCTGCTGATGATCACCTGCAGGCGTTACCTTCACAAGACCTCCGCCGGTCCCGTAGGCGCTGGATGCGAAGACGAAGTCGCCATCGACAACCGGTGAACAGCAGTTAGCTGTTCCATTGGCTGCCGTTTTGTAGCTCCAAAGTGGCCTGCCGTCCCGAAGTGCGACTCCAAATACGCTTTGATTACCAAACTGAACCAACTGCTGCACTCCGCCGAGAGTGGCGAGGACCGGGGTGGAGTAATGTGCTGATTCCGTAATGCCGTCGCTTTGCCAGATCACCTCGCCCGTCATTTTGTCGAGGGCCAGCAGAGTTCCCTGGTTTCCTCCAGGGGTCACGATCAGCATGTTATCAACGACAAGAGGCGACTCTGAATAGCCCCAACCTGGAAGTCGTCCACCGAATTCTGTCTTCAGGTTGATGTGCCAGTGTGTTTTTCCCGTAGCAGCATCCATACAGGCCACATCCCCATTTCCGCCTTCGACGTAGAGTCGATCTCCATCAACCGTTGGGGTGCCGCGTGGGCCGTCCCCCATGCCGTTGCGGTATCCGCCGAAGGCTGCCTGCAGTTCTTCAGCGCTCAGTTCACCGTCACCCAGGGCATCTTCACGAAGGTACCACGCCACCAACTCGTCGCGGCTGATGATTCCGTCGCGTCCTGATTCAAACTTCAGAAAACCCTGTTTGACTTCGTCCTCGGTCAACTGCTGATCGCCTTGATCCGTATCCTGATCGCGTTGATCGAAGCGGCCCAGTTGGCGGTCCAGTTCTGTGTTGCGTACTTCTTCACGGGTCAGAATTCGATTGCTGTCTGCATCGAGCCTGGCAAAAAGCCCGGCGGTCCGGTTCGCAGCCAAAGCCTGAGCGTCGGCTTGACTGTCTTCCTGGTCCATCCGCCCCAGCGTGTCGCGGAACAGTGATGATCCTTCGGAGTAGTCAAGTCTCCCGTCCGAGTTCGTGTCTGCCAGTTTGAGCAAAGCATCGACGCGTGTTTCTGCGATTTGCTGCCGTTTACCGTCGACCGGCTGATCGTAGTTATTGAAATTCCACCCGAATCTGGCGAGAGCTTCTGATTCTTCGATGCGACCGTCCTGGTTGCCGTCCATCCGTTCGAATTCAGAAGCGACCTTTTCGGTCAGCTGTTCGGCCAGATTGCCGGGCTGCTTTTTCCAGATGGTGTTCCCATTGCGAATATCGAAACACAGGATGTGTTCGACTCCATTCAGATCGCCAAGCGTGAAGAGTCGGCCATCTTGAATTGCGAGTGAGGAATAGCCGACACCGGCGGTATCAACCTGCCAAAGCACGGGAGGACCTGATTCCGGCCAGTCCTGCAGCAGGCCTGATTCTGTGCTGACACCATCAGCATTCGGTCCGCGCCACTGTGGCCAGTCGCCCTTTTCTGCGGGAACCTGGGCGAGGACTGGCAATCCGGTCAGCAGGGTCGTTAGCAGGACAGAGGGGAAATTATGGTTCATCACTTTCACTCCGCTGGTTGTGCATGGGGATCGATTTTCAGCCACGGACGACTGAGAGTGGAGCAGAAAGCAGTGTTGCAGGGAAGTGTGCAGGTGAATTTCACGACCTGTCTTGAGTGGCTGCACACTGACATCTGCAGATCCGGCATGACGATGATGCGGTTCTGTTTACCGCAAGCAGATTGTGGGGTTGCTGATGGAACTTCAGCGGCATTCTGAATTGCTGCCGTGGATCAGCGATCCAGTGCTTGAGTTTTGGTGGCCCAGTACAGTCGGTCCGAACTGCGATGAGTCACTGTTTCCTGGATCCATTCTGCGGCCCAGGCAACCTGAGGGGCGTAGCCGCCCCCGTGAGTGATTCCGACAAGGACGTCACCGACAGCAGCGGAGTGGATGATCCATGGGCCGCCACTGCTGCCGGCCTTTCCGCGACGATCCTCCTTGCGCGGGACACGCAGGTGATCGCCCGCTCCAACCGCCGGGATCTCTCGCCAGACCTCACTGCCCGCGACTTTTTTGATTTTGAGTTTGCCGTCAGCTTTGACGAGTGTTTGCCGCAACAGCAGCAGAGCCGGACGTTCGAGCTTGCTGACAGGTCGTTTGAGACGCAGCAGTGCGAGATCTTTCGTTTTGTGGCGGATCACTAAATCGACGCCAATTCTTGCAGGTTTTCGCTGGGCCGTGGTGAAGCGAACCTGCACGTCACCGGATTTGGCTTTGTTCGACGTGATACAGTGGGAAGCAGTGAGCACCCAATGGGACGAAATCAGCACACCTTTTCCGCCACCACAGTAGACGCTGAGATTCCGGCGATCGTTCATTGGAAATGGCGACTGTCCGGTGGTGACGATGTCGAATTTCGGACTTGAGGCGCTATCAGCGGCGATTTGTTTTTTGTCCGCAGCAGAGAGGCCGGGTACATCTGTCTGTACAAATAAAATGGGGGTCAGCAGTACGGATGCAATGGCCGGGAGAATTCGGAAAGGTGGAGAGTTGATCGATGTCATTCCCTGGGCTTCTGTTTCAGGCCGCAACTGCCGTGGTCTTGTGAAAACATCCTTGACGGAATATCCAGTGTGGCGAAGATGGAATACTTTGGCAAAAAAGACAGCCACATGAGGCGCGTGGTTCTTCGGGGACAGCATTGCTGATTTCCAAAGCCCTCCGCGGCCCCTCGCGATTCTTATTGCAGTCGACACAAGCAGATGAAATCAACCTGGGATCAGGGATATTCTTTGAATTCGGTGATGTGATTGGTTCAGATTGGGAAGCGAGGCAATTGATCGATGGTCAGAGGCGTGGTTCATTTCTATTTGGCAGTGTGTCTTGCCGCATCGGCTGTGGCTGACGATATCGATTTGATTTTGCTGGCGGGGCAGTCCAACGCACAGGGTTGGCAGGGCGATGCAAAATTCTATCCTGCCGATGACGATGCGGTCGACGACTCAATTCCATTCTACTGGGTCACTCCGGGGCACAGTTCATCGGCTGGGCACTGGACAACGCTGAAGGCTCAGGGGGGGCG
>Ga0075479_10000492_pt1 | contig 17066 bp, 8 predicted proteins | sample DEB08_DNA_8_FD_76341 | JGI IMG/M metagenome (GOLD analysis project Ga0075479, IMG submission 76341) | Aqueous microbial communities from the Delaware River and Bay under freshwater to marine salinity gradient to study organic matter... | ecosystem: Environmental > Aquatic > Marine > Coastal ... | reverse complement strand
TTTTTTACAGGCGAGACGCCCGTGCTCCCGGGTGGTTTTTTACAGGCGAGACGCCCGTGCTCCCGGATGTTTATTTTTTTTATCAAAAAAAGCGGCAGGTTATCTGAATCCGCAAATAGAGATATATAGAATTGGTAAAAATAAAAAAGATAAGGAACTGATGAGATATTTATTGCCACTTTTATTATGTCTGTCTTTTGGCATTCAGGCAAAGGAAATAAATTTCAATCGGGATATACGTCCCATATTGTCAGATCGCTGTTTTCATTGTCATGGACCCGATAAACACGACCGTAAGAAAAAGCTCCGCCTGGATATTGCTGAAGGCGATGATGGAGCTTATCGCGAGCACAAAGGTAAGTTTGGCATTGTTCCCGGCGATCTTGAGAAGAGCACTGTTTGGCAACGTATTGTTACAGATGATGAAGACGATATTATGCCTCCCACGGACTCCCATAAGAAAGCTCTGACAAAAGAAGAAAAAGAGCTGATTAAACAATGGATTTTACAGGGGGCGAAGTATGAGAAGTTCTGGGCTTTTGAATTACCTAAAATAAAAGAGCCGACACAATCTAAATCTAAGTGGGGAAATTCAGAACTTGATAAGTATGTTCTGGAAACTCTAGAAAAAAATAATTTAAAGCCTTCAAAACAAGCAGAGAAAAGGACTCTCATTCGCCGCTTAAGCTTTGACCTCACAGGCTTGCCACCATCACCGGAGGAGATCCGTGCCTTCGAAAATAACCAAAGTCCCAATGCTTATGAAAATTTGGTCGACAGCCTTTTATCGAAGCCCGCCTATGGCGAACACATGACGCGTTACTGGCTGGATTTGGTAAGAGCTGGCGACACCGATGGCTTGCACAGAGATGTATATCGAAATATTTACTCTTACCGTGACTGGATAATCAGAGCCTTTAATAACAACTTGTCCTACAGTGATTTTCTTAAATATCAGTTAGCTGGTGATCTTTATAAAAACCCCACAGATGACCAACTGATTGCCTCTGGCTTTAACCGTCTGCATTTGGTGATAGCCAGAGGAACAGCACCACCAGAAGAGAGTTACACTAAAAATGTGATTGACCGGGTCACCGCAGTCAGTACAGCTTTCATGGGTCTAACTATGCAGTGTGCCAGATGTCACGATCACAAGTTTGATCCGATCACTCAAAAAGATTTTTATGCCATGTTTGCATTTTTCAACAACTTCGATGGTGATGCAGAAACAAAAAATGAATTGAGTGGGCTGCAAGCCCCCTTTATCATTCTCGGAAGCGATGAGCAGAAGGCTAAATTTGCTGAATTAGAAAAAGCTTATGTTAAAGCCAGACCTAAGATAGAGAAACTGGCTAAAAAAGTCCGTCTAGAAAAAGACAAAGCAAAGAAAAAAACTTTACAGCTTGAACTAAAAAAACTTAAAGAAGTCGAAAAAGCTTATGGAGATTACCTGACTACTCTTGATGGAGCCATGGTGATGAAGGAAAGTAAAAAGATTCGTCCATCATACATGCTCGAACGTGGTGAATACGACAAAAAGGGTGTAGTCGTTGAACGCGATATTCCTGAGTTCTTTGGGTCGATTAAGAAAGAGGTTGGGATTACCAGCAGAATGGATTTGGCTAATTGGTTCCTTGCCAAAGACAATCCATTGACTGCGAGAGTTGCTGTCAATCGTTTTTGGCAGCAGCTCTTTGGTGTCGGGCTGGTGAAAACTTCTGAGGATTTTGGTGCCCAGGGTGAGCCACCAAGTCATTTTGAATTATTGGATTTCCTTAGTATTCAGTTTGTAGAATCAGGCTGGGACATCAAGAAATTGCTCAAAACTATTGTCATGTCAGAGACCTATAAGCAAACATCTGTGGCAAGTGATGAACAATTCAAAAATGATCCTGAAAATCGCTTACTGGCTCGAAGTTCCCGCTATCGCATGGATGCCGAAATGATTCGAGATAATATTTTGGTCAGTAGTGATTTGCTGAATTCGCAAATGTACGGCAAAAGTGTTAAACCACCTCAGCCTGATGGACTATGGGCTGCTGTAAGTATGAGCAATGAACGCTATAAAGCCGATCAAGGCGGTGCCATTTACCGCCGTTCACTTTATACCTTCTGGAAAAGGATCATGCCGCCTCCACAAATGACGATTTTGAATGCCCCAAGTAGAGAATTTTGCATTGCTCGCAGAGAGCGGACAAACACCCCACTTCAAGCCTTACTTCTACTCAATGAGCCTGAGTACTTGAAAGCGGCCTCAAACTTAGCAGCCAATACTCTTGAGAATAAAAACCAAAGTGATGAACAGAAGATAAGAGCAATCTATGAGCGCGTCACTTGCAAACTTGCCGATCATGACGAGGTGAGCTTACTGAAAGAGCTGTTAGATAAAATGAGAAAACGTTATCGAGATAATAAAAGTCTGGCAGACCAGATGGCAGGTAAATTTAAATTTCCAAAGGATATTAGCCCTATTGAGCTGGCTTCCTGGACCATGCTGGTCAACACACTCTATAACTTAGATATCACCAAAAACAGGGAGTAAAATATGTCAGGATTTAATCTATCGCGTCGCTCCTTTTTAAGTGCAATGGGCCTGAGTACTATTGGTGGTATGTTACCACAAAATGCATTCTCAGCCAGTCAGGGACTTCATCATAAGCCTAAAGCCAAGCGCCTCATTATGCTCTTTATGGCAGGTGGCCAGAGTCAACTTGACCTCTTTGATTATAAGCCGAAATTACAGAAACTCGCCGGTCAGGAAATGCCTCCCTCTATATTAGGCAATCAACGTTTCACTGCGATGACTCAAAATCAAAAAAAGATTGTCACTCCATCCAAATTTAATTTTAAACGCTATGGCTCAAATGGCATTCTCATGGGCGAAAACTTACCCCACCTGGGATCGGTTATGGACGATCTTTGCCTGGTCAAATCTCTCTATACCGAGTCTATCAATCACGACCCCGGGAAAACACTTTTTTGTACCGGACAGGAATTGCCGGGAAATCCAAGTTTAGGAGCCTGGTTGAGTTATGGTCTAGGTTCTATGAATAAAGATTTACCGGACTTCATTGTTCTTCCTTCAGCGTTTTGGAGTGGCAAAGCAAATGTTCAGGCACTTTTTTCACGTCTGTGGGGTAGCGGTTGTCTACCATCCAAGCACCAAGGAACCTCTTTCCAAAGCAAAGGCGATCCAGTTTTATTCCTGTCAAATCCAGATGGTGTGAGTTCCGATATAAGAAGAGATATGCTTAACACTGTCGGCCAACTCAATAAAAAGCATTTCAAGGAATTACGAGACCCGGAAATTCAGACGACCATTGCCCAGCAGGAGATGGCTTATCGCATGCAAAGGTCTATTCCGGAATTGACCGACATTTCGAAAGAGTCTAAAGCCACTTTAGATCTCTACGGGCCGGAAGTTATGAAGCAGGGATCTTATGCACGCAATTGTCTTTTGGCACGTAGAATGGCCGAGCGCGATGTGCGCTGCATTCAGCTCTTTCACCGTGGTTGGGATCATCACGGGCAGTTACCAAAATATCTGCCAGGCCAATGCCGTGATGTTGATCAACCAACAGCAGGTTTAATTAAAGACTTGAAGCAACGTGGACTTTTAGAAGACACTTTAGTTGTCATGGTTGGTGAGTTCGGTCGCACCTGCTATGGACAGGGGAAATATAATAAAGAAAACTACGGTCGTGATCATCATCCCCGCTGCTTTTCAGCGCTTTTAGCAGGTGGTGGAATACAGGGAGGTATAGAGTATGGACAAACAGATGATTTTTCATACAATATTTTAGATAAACCAGTTCATGTCCGCGACCTCCATGCGACTCTCTTGTGGCAACTAGGCCTGGATCATAATCAGCTAAGCTTTCCATTCCAGGGTCTGGATATAAAACTAACAGGAGTTAACCCAGCAAAGATAGTTAAGGGGATTCTTTCTTAAATTTTATTATATAATTAAGCTGGAAGGAAAAACTAAAAATAGCTTATCCTTATGGCACTTGCTAATGAATAAGAAATATTATTGGCTATAGGAAAAGTCAATTATCTGTTTCACTTCCCCTACATTAATAGAAACTTTGTCGCTGCCAAAACTAGCATTCATAAAAGGACTGGCCCATACTTTCTTTGGCTTTAGTTCAACTTCTTGGCCATTTATTTGTGGCAGTCTGTAACTTTCAAGGTCATGTGTATTCAGAACTGTTGCCTTGATTGTATTTGAATTAAACTTGTAGCTTACTGAACCTTCAGTTACCTCTAGAGGATTTTGGAGGATATACTTCTGGAAGTCCTTGAAGTTTTTAAAGTCAGAAATACCGGAAGCATGTATAAGAATGCGCTGACGATCTGTTTTAGTATTGAAATTTTCTGGTATAGCTTCCTTACCGCTTGCGTCCCATTGGTAATTGCCATCGAGGAATTTAACAGCAGTATAACCCTTTTTGAATTTAACAAAGATCCATCCCCGTTGTTCATTTTTTTCGATTATTTTACCATCAAAGACCATAGAGATATGAGCTGTACTGTAAGAGCCCAAGGTTGTTTTTGTCTGTGGCAACACGCGTTCGAGAAGTATGACTTCTTTATGTTGGACAGACCAGTAAGGGTGCTGAGAGCGACCGCCTCTTGCCTTTTCAATTTTTGGAAAAACTGCACACACATCTTTGATTTCTTCGGCTTCAAATAAAACTCCACACCAGCGCTTTTGACGTGAAATGCCGGCATAAACCGAATCGGGCTTCCCTCCTTCAGGAGTGAAAGCAAGGGAAGGATTCTGTAAGGTACTGCCGATGAGGTATTCCGGAGTACGATAGACATAATTTACCAGTGCAGAATCCTTTTTGAGTACTTGATCCGGTTTTAGCCTTTCACCTAAGACTTTGTTTTTTATAAGTATTGGCTGCTTGACTGGGAAAGTTGATTGACGCAGTAAAACAGCTGCTGCCGGCAGTTTGTAATCACTTGTCTCAAAAACCTTTGAGTGACTGACCATAACGGGATCAGGGGAATCTGCATAATAAAGATTTTTTATTTGTTCAAATGGGTTGGCACCATATTGAGCCCGACTGCGGCCTCCACCACGGCGTCCTTTTACAGAAATCTGCTCTTCTTCGATAAAGGCTAAATTCAGCAGCTTTTTAAATTGTTGGCGTACAGTTTTATCAGGTGAGAGATCATATAAATTGACCAAAGAAGGCCACGAGTATTTTTGGTAGGTGTTTGAACCGATTTCAACCCACAAACCCGTCATTGCTCTTTGTCGAGGCCATTCTCTGTAAAACTTTGTGTAAGCCTCGGCATGATCAACAGGAGTTAATCCATCGTCTAAAAGTCTGTTCTTGTACTCCGGGTCATCTTTAAGAAATGCCGTTACCAGGTAATAATTCGGCCTGAGAGTTAAGTCGTGGTTTTCAGTACCATACAAAGTGAAAAGATCCTCAAAAGTGGCTTCTTTAGCTTTGCTTTTGGATTTCACCCAAAGCCAGAGGGCTTCCTTCATCGTTGCTTCAGTTTGTTGATTCAAGCGTCCGGGAAAATGTTTGCTATTGCTGTGAAATAAGTAAAGAATTCTGACGTAATCACAAAGACCAAAATAACCCCAAGGGGTTCGTTGGAAATTTTCCGGTTTAAAATTTTCATTTTGCTCTGCGGTCTTTCTGAGTTGTATATAGGCCTTTGAGAGATTGAATAACCTTTCATTGGCTGAATCTACTTTTTCATTAAGGTATAATGCCGCTAATGACCAAAGGGTATCGCCCCATGGTCCTTTGATCCAGAATTTATCTTTACTGATTGTCTTCGTAAGAGAGTTCTTTCTTAGAGAAAGTGAATGTTTGTATACTTTATTAACTTTTTCTTTAAGAGCCGGTGATAGATCCTTTTCAGCTGTTAAGCACCCTGTACTGAAGAGTAACAAAACCAGAAAAAGAGAAAGGTTATTTTTTACTTCAAACACACACCGGCCTGCATTAAACATTATCAATCCTTAAATTATTTAGATCACAAATAACTATTATGAAAAGACTATATTTATTTAAGTCACTTTTCAATTAAACATATTTCTGCAAAATATCACCACACCCACTCAATTGCATGCAATATATTCATCTTTAACTACTCTATTATATTTATTGAGATAATTGTTATAAAATTTTAAATATAAAAATTATACTATTTAGAAGTGTTGTGAAAAATTAGTATAGTTTATTCTTATGAGTCTTAAAAAGTTTACCCTCCTAGAGCTTCTTGTTGTCGTTGCTATTATAGGTATTCTAGTTTCCATACTTCTACCTTCCCTAGCTAATGCAAGAGAAAAAGCTATTTCCAAAACATGCATGAATAATCAGCGTCAAATTGGCCTCTCAACCTTTTTATTCATGATAGATAAAGATGATATGACTCCCAGGCATAATACTGGTGGTGCCGTTTGGCCGGGAAGATGGTATACTCAACTCAAACCCTACTCTGAAGCAGTGGATGTGTACACTTACAGTGTCTATCGCTGCCCATCCAAGGACAATGAAGACCATACGTGGAGTGACGCAATGTATGGTATTGCTCAGGCCATAAGCTGCCAGGATAATTCAGGTAGCCCAAATAGAGTTTTTAGTAAAAACTGGGCTTGGTACAGACCGGCTTTTGCTGTTAGCACTTCAGAAAATGTCATTTTTGCAGAAAGTGACGGAGCAGGTTTTAGCTGGCGCAGATATAATGGCCTTGATGAACTTGGTCCGGGACACAGTTTTATTCAGTATGGTTACACTGGTTATACCCGAAATAATGGTATCGATGCTCAACATGGAGGGTTGGTAAATCAATTATTTGCTGATGGTCATGCTATGAGTCTTAATGCTAAAAGCATTAGAAATGCAACTGCTTTTAGGGAATACGCCGAGAAACATTTTTACCCTCCTCAAGATTATACAATACTCCCCTCTTCAGCCCCTCCGGGAATGACTTGGTAATAATTAATCTTAGTTGGTTTTAATTCCCCGATGCTTGCATCGCAGCAAACCACATAACTAATCTAAGTTATACCTCGTGGCGTTGCCCTGAGGATATTTTACAGTTGCATGCAAACATATTTATTAAATCAAAATTTAAAGGAAAGTATGAAAATTAACAATTGTTTTTACGCAGTTATTTTTACACTAATCATATCTTTACACTCTCAAGAAAGTGATATAGCCAAGTTGATTAAGGCAAAATGTGCCTCATGTCACGGACCAGATCTCAAAGGCCTTGGTGGCGTGTTTCCTAATTTATGGGAGTCAGATTTAGTTAAAAAGAAAGATGTAGACGGTATCGTAAAATTTGTCATTGCGGGCAGTGGGCCGGATTCCAAATCAATCGCCCAAATGCCACCTCGTGGTGGAGCTGTGGATTTAACTGACGAACAGATTAAAAAGATAGCTATCTACCTGACAACTAACAAAGCACCAAAGGATAAGATTGTAAAAGTACCTGAGGGTATGGGAGTCCTTCATAAAAACTTTGGCCCATTAGTTGGTGCGGCTATTAACCTTGGAGAAGATCTAAAAGGAACTAAGCACATTGTTTCCAGATCACATATTGTCCCTCTGGGAGAGAACCGTAAAGCTGGTATTGTTTTTGACAGTGATACGATGGCCTATGCTGCCATATGGCTGGAGGATGAAAAGGAAAGTATAAAGGTACAAGGCCTTCCTTTTAAGCATGGCCATCAGACTTCTTTGAAAAAGACTGGTCAGGATTTGCTTAGAACAGGCTCTAGGAATGGCTGGAGTCATGCAGGAGACTTAAAAGAACCTCGTGAAGTGCGCTACAAAGGTTATCCTCCATTAGGCCACTTACCTAAGCATTGGGCTCACTTTAAGGGGCATTACCTGTATAACGACAAAGTTATTTTCAAATACACAGTAGGAGATGCTGTCGTTTACGATAGCCCTGGATTCATCACTGGAGTCGACAAAGGCGCTGTCACAAGAACCTTAAATATAAAAGGAGCCAAAACAGAAAAACTCATTTTAGCAGAGGCCGAAGATGTAAAAATTGCCGATGGCATAGTGAGCTTTACGAGCAAAGGTAATTCAGAGCCGACATTTATCGCGCTATCAGCAAAGTCCAAACATGCAAAGTTCGGCATAGAAAAAAATATCATCTATTTAAACATACCTGAAGGTGACTCTAAATTTAAACTAATTTTTTGGACAGGTAGAAAAGAGTTGTACCTGACGTTCAAGGAGTTAGCCGGAGACACTGAGAATTTACTATCTTATACTCGTGGTGGATCGCTGCAATGGCCCAAAGAATTCAAAACAGTTGGGCAATTATCCGCAGATACAAAGGGAGCTTATGTTCTCGATCGCATCACGCTTCCTTACGAAAATGAGTATGAAGGAAGAATGAGGGTTGGCGGCTTTGATTTTTTCTCAGACGGTCAGCGTGCAGCGCTCTCTACCTGGGATGGTGATGTCTGGATTGTCAGTGGCATAGATAAAGATTTAAAAAAACTGACATGGAAACGTTATGCAACAGGCCTCCACGAACCATTGGGCTTAAAGATTGTCAACGATGTTATCTATACTGTAGCTGATGATCAAATCACCCGTTTTCACGATTTGAATAATGATGGCGAAGCAGACTTTTATGAGAACTTTAATAATGATTGGGAACTGACAGAAGCTTTTCACGCCTTCTGCTTTGACTTACAAACCGATAGTAATGGCGATTTCTTTTTCAGTATCGGCAGCCCTGTGCGTGCCGGTGGTCGTGGATTTGATCGTCTCGGACGTCACCATGGTAAAATTATTCGGGTAAGTAAGGATGGAACACTCAGTGTCTATGCTTCTGGTTTTCGCGCTCCCAATGGCATCGCCATAGGAGCAGACGGTCAGATTACTTGTGGCGACAACGAAGGCAGTTTTGTTCCAGCTTGTCCCATTCACTGGGTAGAACCCGAAAAATTTCACGGCGTCGTAGATGTTTACAAGGGGCCGCAGCAACTCAAAACAGAACCCATTGCCCGTCACTTTATTCCTAAGTGGAAAAGATGGAACGAAATTATCAAAGCCGAAGGTAAAAACCCGGAAGAGATGGTCGATCGCAGTGAAATGCCTAAACCTCTAGCCTGGCTAAGTAAAAAAAGACAAGTTGACAATTCTGGCGGCGGTCAGGTTTGGACAGGTCAGAAATGGGGACCGCTATCCGGTCAACTTCTGCATCTTTCTTATGGGCAAAGTAAAGTGTATCTGGTTTTAAAGGAAAAGAAAAATGGGGTCATGCAAGGAGGAGTCGTAAACTTTCCTTTTAAGCTTACCAGCAGTGCTATGCGAGCCCGTGTCAACTCTAAAGATGGCCAGGTCTATTTGTCCGGTTTAAATGGTTGGCAGTCAAATGCAGATAAAGATGGAGGTTTCGACCGTATCCGTTATACAGGGAAAAAGCTCTATTTAGCAACAGGTTTACAATCTAAAGAAGGTGCCCTGGAAATAACTTTCAGTCAAAAATTGGAGAAGTCTTTAGCTCAGGATATTTCAAATTATTCTATTAAAGCCTGGAATCTAAGATGGAGTCAAGTTTACGGCTCACCAGAAATGCCCCAGAAAGGTTTTGACATTAAGAAAGCTGAACTCTTGGAGGATGGCAAAACTGTTCGCTTGAGTATACCTGATTTACGACCTGTTCACATGATGGAAATCCAGTACAAGATCAAAGCCGCAGACGGCCAGGTTATTGTTGGTAAAATTGACAATACCCTGCACTCGATCAAATGATATTCATCTTCAAAAATTATGAAATTGATCTTCCCAAAAACCTTTAAATTATGAGAACAACTATGATAAAACCTTTGATCACTCTATTACTAGCCACTTTCTGCATGAGCGGAATCCTTCAGGCTGAAACAGAAAAAACTTTAGTAATCGGCCTAATCGGTGACTCTACCGTAGCTGAAGAATCGGGCTGGGGTCCGGCATTTGCCAGTCGATTCGATGAAAATGTAAAAGTTTTAAATTATGCAAAAAATGGTGCGACGGCGCCGTCGTTGTTTAAGCGACTGGATGAATTACTCAAACACAAACCGGACTACGTATTTGTCCAATTTGGCCACAACGACCAGAAACGTTTTGAGCCTCAAGAATATCGCAAAAATCTGCAAGTTTATATAAATAAGATTCAACAAGCCAAATCAAAACCTGTAATAGTCAGCTCTGTCACACGGCGTACTTTCAATAAAGACGGGAAAATTGTATCTCTAGTTCACAAAAGCAAAAAGTATACTTACAAGGCTAATTTGACGGTTTATGCAGAAACTGCAAAAGCATTAGCCAATGAGCTTAAAGTCAACTTTATAGACTTACATAACATAAGTATTGCCCATCACAATAAAATTGGTCCGACTGTAAGTATGACGTATAATTTTAAAGAAGGCGATTTGACTCACTTCAATAAAAAAGGTGGGCTGGCTATTGCTAATTTAATTCTTACAGAAATCAAAAGTCTTCTACCAAAAGTAGCGTTACATGTAAAGTAGAAATTAAAGATGACGTTCAGCTTAAAGTCAGGATATTAATCTGCCTCATTTCACCGGTATATAGAAAATTGCTTTACTGAAATATCCAGATATTTCCGAAGTGTCATGACCAAAAAGCTTTTATAACCTGAACTATTAAAGTTTTTTAGACGATTTTTTATAAAAAGCGCGGCAGGTTATCTGAATCCTCAAATAAATATGTATAATCATTTATTTTAGGAATTTTATAATGAGAATTTTTCATTACCTGATTTTAGTCGTTACACTTGCCTTTAGTCCCTTATCGATGTGGGCCGGTAATAATGTTATTGAATCGAAAAAGACACTGCCACTTGCTTATGATGTCGATGTACTCGTCACTGGTAGTTCACTGGCAGGAATTGAAGCCGCTTGTGCTGCCGCAGATAAAGGCGCCTCTGTCTTGGTTATTGAATCCCGCCCTTATCTTGGGTATGACATCTGTGCCAATCAAAAATTATGGCTTGAAGAAGGTGAAAAACCGCAAACTGAAATCACCCAATGGATATTTGATAATAAACGCCAAACCACTCCCCTAAAGGTCAAGGGCCTTTTTGATAAAGTTCTACTAAAAAGAAATATTCAATTTCTGACGGGCAGCTTTCCGGCAGAATTGCTAGTCAATGAAAATGGTAAACCGGCAGGCATGACCATGGTCAATCGCAGTGGTCGCCAGGCTATAAGAGCTAAAGTTATTATCGATGCCACACCACATGCAGTTTTAGTCCGTCAATTGCCTAATGTTTTAACAGACTTCCAAGCAGGGAAAAAAGAGGCTTCTTTCACTGTTATTGGCGGAGACTTGAAAAAGGCAAACGAAACCATCAGCGGCAAACAGGTCCCTAATGTACAATATTCCTCAAAATTCCAGGTTAGGAAAAAGAAGAAGAAAGAGTCGGTAAGTAAAAATTATCCAGTCTATCACTACGAAGCCAAAGTTAATTTAAAAGAAGACACTTATCGTGAACGCAGCAAAGCCATTCATAAGATCAGATCCATGGTTTCTGATCCACAAATGGCAGATCATTCAGAAGGATTATTGATATTTCCTGAACGGATGATCCAGACTAACAACAGCAGCGATAATATCTCAGCAATAGAAAACTATCTCCCTAAGGGTTTCGAAAACATCTTTGCTTTAAATGGCTATGCTGGAATTAAGGATAAAGATGCCCGTCATCAACTTTTAAAAAGTCCATATCAATTTGCTCCGATTGGTAAAAAACTGGGCGCTACAGCAGCTGAACTTGCAAAGAAAATTGAACAGTCTAAAAAAATTGATTACCTGCCTTCCACTGGTAAAAAAGGCAATCTCGAAGTCTCTGAATCTGCTAATAGTTTTCGTTTTAAAGGTCGACCAAAGTTAGAGCTGTCAGATCATGATCTGCCAGTTTTAGGTCGCTGGGATGTTGTTGTCGTAGGAGCCGGTACATCGGGAGCCCCGGCAGCACTTGGCGCCGCAAGATCTGGAGCCAGAACACTGGCTATTGAATACATGGATGAGTTAGGAGGAGTTGGCACTGCTGGTTTAATTTCAAAATATTGGTATGGCTTTCGCTTTGGTTATACTGCGGAAGTGGATAAAGCACTTGGCACTAAAGAAAGCTGGAATCAAATACAAAAGTCAGAGTGGCTTCGTCAGCAATTACTGAAAAGTGGCGCAGAACTTTGGTTTGCCAGCTATGGATGCGGTGTAGTTATGAAAGGGAATAAAGTATCCGGCGTAATTATAGCAACTCCCTTTGGAAGAGGTGTTGTTTTAGCCGATGTCGTTGTCGATGGTACCGGCAACTCAGATTTGGCTGCAGCAGCTAAGGCAAAAACTCAATACAGCATCTCAAAACATGGCGACCTATCTGTACAGATTTCTAACTATCCAGTGCGTAAACTGGGTGGAGGTAATCATAATCCTGCTCGCTATATGCTCAATGATAACGATATTTTCGATCGCTGGCACCTTAAATTATCAGCCAGACAAGAAGCATATAAGGCAAAGGTTCATGATATGGGGCAGCTGATTCCTTCACGTGATCGTCGTCGCATTATCGGTGAATATACTTTGACTACAGAAGACATTCTTACGAAACGCACTTTCCCGGATACCATCAGCCATCATAAAAGTAACTTCGATGCCGGAGCTCATCCGGATACCGAAATGTTTTTGATTAAAGATATGAAAGGCCCTGTTTTCACCTGTGACATGCCATATCGCTCTGTTATTCCACAAGGTTTGGAAGGACTTCTCGTTATCGGTCTCGGAGCGAGTGCGGACCGCGATGCTATGACATTAACCCGCATGCAGCCTGACCTGCAGAATCAGGGCTATGCCGTTGGTATGGCCGCCGCTATGGCAGTAATGACGACCGGAGGAAAAGTACGCGAGATCGATATAAAATCACTGCAAAGAGAGCTGGTGAATAATACCTGTCTGGAAAAACGCGTCCTAACAGATGTTGATTCATTTCCACTAAGTCAGGAAAAAATTAAACAGGCGGTAAAGGAACTGCATGCTCTTACTATAGATGTGCATCAAAAAGCGAATTACGACGACACTCATTCAGCTTTAGCGATAGTTATCAGTCATCCCAAAGAATCAATTCCTTTGCTAAAAGATGCCTATACTAAGACCACAAATCCTAAAGCTAAAATAAATTTCGCCCGTATTTTAGCTGTCCTGGGAGATGCTACTGGTAAAAAAACTTTAATAGAAGCTGTTAAAAATGCTCCTGATTGGGGTAAAGGTTGGGACTACAGTAATCAGCGTAAATATGCTAATACCTTTGGACCAATAGACCGCATAGTTATAGCCCTGGGCTTTTTAAGGACTGCTGAAGTACATAAGCCCTTATTGGAGAAACTGGCTCAATTGACTTTAAAGAGCCCGCTGTCGCATTATAAGGCTGTCTGTCTTGCCTTAAGAATGAACAAAGATAAATCATTGGCTGAGCCTTTAGCTCGTTTTCTTAAAGAGAAAAAACTAACAGGCCATACTGAGATTCTTAGTTACTACAATAGTAAAGATAATGTCTATGTTCGAAAGGGAGTTAGTCCTAAAGGCGGTACAGTTCTGAATAATAAATTCAAAGAACTTTTAGTCGCGGCGCTTCTTTTCGAATGTGGAGACTACCAGGGCGAAGGACGCAAAATCCTTGAAGCCTACACCAAAGACGTCAACGGTCATTTTGCAGAGTATGCCCATTATGTCTTGAGCCATGGAACAGCAATGAGTTTAAGTGGGAAATAGAATATGAATAAACTGAATACATTTGCAGCTATTTTGATGCTTTGGTTCTCTTCCCTCTTTGCCGCTGACAAGCCTAATATAATTGTCATCATGGCGGATGATCTTGGTTATTCGGACCTGAGCTGTTACGGCGGAGAGATTCAAACGCCAAATATTGATCAATTAGCGATGACGGGTGTTCGCTTTACCGGATTTAAAAATGCATCACGGTGTACGCCGTCACGTGCTTCCTTGTTGACTGGTCGTTATTCGCATTCGGTTGGGGTAGGAGCTATGTCACATGACCAGGGTTTGCCCGGTTATCGCGGGCAGCTTTCTGCAGATGCACCGACAATTGCTGAAATCCTCAAACCGCAAGGTTATAGAACTGGCATTGTTGGCAAATGGCACCAGACCTTTACAGGTAAATCGAAACAGAAACCCTTATTCCCGCTCGATCGTGGTTTTGAACATTTCTACGGTACCTGGTGGGGCGCCAAAGATTATTTTAGCCCCAAATTCATGATGAAGAATAATGAACACATACCAGATAGTACCCAATACCCGGCTGACTTTTATCTGACTCATGCCTTATCCGATTCGGCCATTGAGTTTGTCGAAGCTCAAAATGATCAAAAGAAACCCTTCTTTTTATATCTGGCACATTATGCCCCACACGCTCCTATACAGGCACCTAAGGATAGAATTCAAAAATGTATTGAGCGTTATAAAGCAGGATTTATTAAACTCCAGCAAGAGCGCTTTGAACGTCAAAAAAAATTAGGTGTGGCCCCTAAGAATGCGTCTCTTAGAGACCTTTCACAAAAATGGGACACACTCAGTGAAAAAGATAAAAATGCATGGGTAAAAACCATGGCCACTTATGCAGCTATGATTGAAATTATGGATGATGGTATTGGCCAATTAATCGATGTTTTGAAGAAAAACGGTCAATATGAAAACACCTTGATCATGTTTCTGAGTGATAATGGCTCCACTCCTGAGAAAAAGGGAAAAAGGGAAGTTGCGGATCTTTGTGCCGCGCTCAGTAATACGCCATTCAATGGAGTTAAAGCACATGCTCTTGAGGGTGGTATAGCTTCGCCACTGATTGTCAGCTGGCCAAAACAACTTGCGCAACATGCTAAACAAATACGCCAGGGGCACTGCCATATTATTGATATCTTACCGACTTGTCTGGAAGCAACAGGGATCAAATTCCCAGATACTTTTAAAAGTATCACGCCAGTGCGACCGGATGGCATAAGCTTGATGGCCGGCGTAAAAGGAAAGGAATTAGAAAAGCGCTCATTCTTTTGGGAACACTATAAAAGCCGGGCAGTTTACCATGATGGCTGGAAATTAGTTGCAGATAAATCACCCTGGAAACTTTATGATCTCAACAATGATCCTGTCGAAAAGTCCGACCTATCAAAGAAGCATCCAGAACGTGCCGCAACGCTCGAAGCTCTGTGGACAAAATGGGGCAAGATGTACAATGTTCTTCCTTTCCCTGGGAAGAAAAAGAAGTAGATTTTTTTAAATCTAAACTATCCGCTGATTAGCGCAGATCTTGAATGTTATTTTATAATTCTTTTCTCTGCAACTCATCGCCTCTGCGTGTTAATATAAAGAAATATTATTAAAGAAGCTCACATAGTGCCGCAGTGCCACAGAGAAGATTTACACTACCTAGCACTTTATTACGTATGTGATCCGCAGATTACGCTGATTAGCGCAGATTTTGATTGATGTTTAAAGAGTAACTTGGTGGCTGGGAGCACAGGCGTCTTTCTAGTCTTCCTAATAAGTAAAAGATTTAAATCGCAAATCTATGCCGTAGTATATGTATTGGGAGCAATAGCTTCTACATATTCAAGAACTAATGATTCCATTTTATCAATGATCTCATAGTCGAATAAGGCGTCAGTATTCATAAATATAGCTATGGTTAAAGGTTTGTTTAAATACCTTTTTGCGTATGTCCTTACTCCAAACCATCCTCCAGTATGAATAGCAGTAGTGTCTGTAACAAACCAACCCATGGCGTAATGCCTATCAACTCCTTCAACCGTTTCTGTAGAGCTGGGTTTAAATATCAACTCGTGCGTTGCATCAGAAAGAATAGAGCTGTTTCTTAAAACTAAGTCATATTGAAAGTAATCATCCACACTTGTATACACTCCACCAGCTCCCAATACGCCATTGAGAAAATGGCCATCCATCTTATTCCAAATACCCGAATGGTCCTTTTCATAACAATAGGCTCTTTCTTCTATTTCATTTGGATTAGCACTATTGAAGAAGTTGGTTCTATTCATTCCCGCTTTTTCAAATACATGTTCTTTGGCAAATTCTCGAAAACCTTGCCCACTCACTTTTTCAACAATCGAGGGAATTAATTCATAAATGCCATTGTTGTATTGGTAACTTTCTCCAGGCTTGGCAATTGATCGGTTTTTCTTAAAATACCAATCCAATATATCTTTATTGTCTACGATTTTAGTAGAATCCCATTCCGTATAAAATGATTCTTCGGCATCTGCTAAGCCAGAAGTATGATTAATCAACTGTTCGATGGTAACATCTTTAAATGTCTCATTCTGAAAAATACCATACACTGAATCACTTAACGAAAGTTTGCCATTATCTACCAAACTCAATAGTGTCAAAGCGGTAAATTGTTTGCTTACAGAAGCCATTCTCATATTGGTGCTTGTGGTAATCGGCTGCTTGCTTTCTAAATCTCGTAATCCATACCCTTTTCCTATAATCATTTCACCGTCATATGAAACGAGCACAGCCGCACCTGGTTCATTTTCATCAATTTGAGAATTGAATAAGGAATCAATTCTTGTTTGTAGTTCCTCCAATTCAGTGGGAATAGTTTCTTCGGTTGCTAAATTTTTCAGATAAGGTTCCATGTTAACGAATCAATTTCAGCATTTGCCTGGCACTTTTTCGTCTCTGCAACTCATCGCCTCTGCGTGTTAATATAAAGAAATATTATTAAAGAAGCTCACATAGTGCCGCAGTGCCACAGAGAAGATTTAAGAAGAGCACACTACCTGGACTGTATGTTAATTGGCTCCTCTAAATTTCTTTTATTTTGCTTTATACTCAGCTTCTAAGTCTGGAAAATCTTTCGCAGTTATATCTTTATACTTTTGTTTGATTTTAGTCATAATTTTTTGAGCTTTAACCTTTTGTTTTTCGTCAGCTTCAAGAGCATGGTTGTATATACAAAGTGCTTTGAAGTATATTGACCACAGTTTTGATACTTCGATTTCTTTTTGATTATTT
>Ga0075479_10000487_pt1 | contig 17123 bp, 10 predicted proteins | sample DEB08_DNA_8_FD_76341 | JGI IMG/M metagenome (GOLD analysis project Ga0075479, IMG submission 76341) | Aqueous microbial communities from the Delaware River and Bay under freshwater to marine salinity gradient to study organic matter... | ecosystem: Environmental > Aquatic > Marine > Coastal ... | reverse complement strand
GTCCCGGTGACGGTGGGGCCGGCAGGCCCCAGCAGATTGATTTCAGCTCCGGTAAGTCGAGCGTTTGCCCGCGCGTGGACGTAACCCGATTGAATTCGGATGTCGGCACCAAGAGCGGTGAGCCCGCGTAAATGAAGATCGATCGGACGATGGCCAATTCGGCAGCCTCCGGGGAGTGCCACCGTTGCCCTTCTCCAGCGAGCCAACAGCGGTCCAAGGACGCACACTCCGGCTCGCATGCGACTGACAAGACCATAGCCTGCCACGGGGTTCAGCTGATCTGTGGTCCGGAGAATCCAGCTGCTGTTGTCGCCACGGCTGGTGGAAGTGCCCATCGACTGCAGCAACTGGACCATGGTCTGGACGTCTCTTACCTGAGGGACGTTCTGCAGCCGGACTTCTCCGGAGACGGCAAGGCTGGCGGCAAGCACCGGCAGTGCCGAATTCTTGCTTCCACACGTGCGAACTTCTCCCTGCAGCGGGACCTGGCCGGTTATTCGAAAGACACCCAGCGTACTGCTCCAGAAATCAATAAGGGAACGTCAGCCGCCCCATTCTGCTTCCACGATTCGCTTCAGCCCCGCAGCATCGCGATGAATACGGGGCTGCCGAAACCCGTGTTGCAGAGCCATTTCGGCGACAGACTCACACTGTGACGGATCAAGTTCGAGCGCGAGAAAGGCACCGTCTGCGAGCAGAGCACCTGCTTGCTGGAAAATCTGTCGAACGACATCAAGACCGTCCGCTCCGGAACAGAGGGCGATTTCGGGTTCGTACTTCCGAATTTCCGGGGCAAGCTCCGCCATTTCATCGGTCCTGATATATGGCGGGTTGCTGACGAGACCATGGAATCGCCGTCCATGCTGCTGCGTCAGGGGTTCGAGGACATTGCCGGCAAGAATATTCAGCCGGTCAGTGACGTTGTGGTCAGCGGCATTGGCCTGAGCGATGGCGACTGCTTCCGTGGAAATCTCCGTGGCTGTGATTCGGAGTGTGGGTTTTTGCAACAACAGCGTGATGGAAATACAGCCGGAGCCAATGCCAACTTCCAGCAGTTGTCGTTCTGTTGGGCTGCCCAGTCGTTCGAGGCAGCAGTCAATCAGGGATTCGGTTTCAGGCCGTGGGATGAGGACGCCCGGGGCGACTCGAAATCTTCTGCCATAGAATTCTCTTGCGCCCACGATGTAAGCGAGAGGTTCGCGAGCTGCACGTCTCTGCACGAGTTCGCGCATTTGTGCCCGCTGCTGATCGGTGAGCGGTTCATTGAAATCGGCGTACAGTCTGATGCGATTGCAGTTGCGAGCATGGGCGAGCAATAACTCCGCTTCGACCCGCGGTGATTCGACATTCTTTTGCTGCAGGAAATTCGTCGTCCATTGCAGGATGCGTTGCACTGTCCAGACTTCGCTGTTGCCTGGGGCTGCTGATTGCTCGGACGATGCCATGGAGAGATGCCGACCACGGGAGGTAATACGTGCATTCGAAGAATTGCCGCAGACCGGCTCTGTCTCCAGCCCGACCCTGCACCTATTCTGCTGGAAGGTGCAAATTCTGGCAACCTGAGACCGGGAGGCGGGACTGTGGGAGTCGTCAACGAAAAAGAGGGACCTGAAATCAGGCCCCTCTTGATCATCATCATCTCGTCGGTCTTATCTCTGACCGAAATGTCATTCCTGCGTTGGCAGGGTGAAGCTTTCCATCTTGATTCCGTTTTCATCGCTGATCCAGTAGCCGCCGGCAGGAGTCATGTACTTTTCAATCTGCTCAAACGGTGGCAGCAGTGAAAAGTCCACAAGCATCAGCAGCTGATCGGCCCCCGGAAAATTCTCGGCAGCTTCATCGTTTCGCAACATCTCGTAGACTGACTTGTACTGTTCGGCGGGGCGAGCATAGGAAATTGCGACCGCGTTCTCCGGAACGTGTGCAAGAACGGCCGCAAATTCCTCAGTCTCAGCCAGTGGGCGGACATCCGGAGTGTTTCTCAGGGCCATCTCCAGCTGATTTCCTCCGACGGACAGCATCAACATGTTGTTGGCTGCTGTGAATGACAGAGCCGGCTGTCCCGGCCCCAGGGCCAGTTCGTAGATCGTGGCTCCCTCAAGCTGACGCATTTCGCCCGGGAAGCCCGGCTGCGAGGTGATCTTTGCCAGCAGGTCGGAGAATTTTTGTGTATCACGAATGCCGAAGGCGATCAGGACGTCATCTGTACCTGTGGATGTGGAGCGGCCACTGCCGGCGGTCACAAACTGCATCGTGCCGTCCATCTGATCAATAATGTCATTCCGAATGTGGATCCCTGGTTCCTGCTCAGCCAGCTCGTCAACCATTCTCGCCAGAGCCCCCGGGCCCTGGAACATGTCGACCATGGATTCTGCGGTCTTCCAGGTTTCTTCCAGCTTCCAGTTCATGGACAGCCATGCTGTGACGTTGTCCTTGATCCATGAAGCGGGCACTCGTTCAACCTGATCCATCTGAAATGCCTGCATCAGGAACATCGGCGGCTGATCAGCATAAATCATGGCTCTGGACACGGAGTCGAATTCTCCAGTTCCCATTTCCATGACGCTGCCCATCCCCTTCAGCTGATTCAGGCCCAGCATCGGAAACACGCTCATGGCCATTCCAGCCTGCAGTCCGGCCTGACCCAGTGAACCGGTCTGTACCAGTTGCGTGAACATCCCCATGGGATCGGCGAAAGCAGTAGCGAGACCACTGCCCGGACTGGTTTCGCAGTTTTCGAGGATGTACGAGTACACCGGATGGCTGGCCAGAGTTTTGTCAGCAGAGCCATCCCAGTTGTCGATCATCAGCTTCATCAGTGCGGAACTGTTGGAGATGACCAGTCGTGAATCGCGAACGAACCAGCCGAACTCCTTCGCCAGGGGAGTCATGTCTGCCGACTCGGAAGTGTTGGTGAACATGACCAGTTCGGTACCGTCGTATTCATCCGGAGTTTCTTCGAGAGAAGGAGCACTTCGCAGTGCGACTGCAGCTTTTTCCAACAGGGAATCGACGGTTGCTTTGCTGTCGCCAAAATCCACGTACAGCACAGCCCCCATCTTGTTCGGAGGTGCTTTGGAGAATGACAGCGAGATTTCGCCCGCAGGAATCTGCATCAGTTCGTCCATTGTGACGCCCAGTTGCGATTCGATCTGTGACGCGCCCTGCTGCAGGCCTGCAGCCGCAGCCCCTGTGATCGCGTCGCGGAAATCAGCCATCTCTTCGGAGAAGATCATGCGGCCCATTGCCGACGCTCCAGCACGTTCCTTCATTTGTGAGATGCTGGAAATGCTGAAGTGCAGGTAGGTGTCCTGGGGAAGAATCCGGTTGCTGTGGACGGTGTCGCTTCCCGACTGTGCAACCAATGCCGGGGCCATCACTCCCAGCAGAATGACCACCGATGCCAATGACTTGAAACAACGTGAAATCATGGATTTCCCTTTTATCTTAGAAACTGCTTAACCAGAGATTCCGGATCCGAACCAACGAAGAGTGCGGGCTCCCTCGTCCCGTAATCAACAAAATCACCGCGGGGCGTGACGAATGTCTACGTTTATAGCCGACCGCTGCGTTTGTCCCGACTAACACAATGCGAAAAACAGCGGGTTTTGCTAAATACTCGACCATGCAACTCTTGTCCTCTTCGCCCCGGCCGAAGATTTCCTGGCAGATTTGTCGTCAAGATTCCAAATTGGCCGCACCCGTCCATGAGTAAAGGATATGGCCATGCGAATTTCCTGTTCGGCAGCAGATTTTCAGCCGAACAAAGCGATTCCCAATGGGGCTGCCGAGAGACTGCTGAAACCGTTGCAGGAAGGTCGCTCTCAATGATGTCTTACGCCATCACCGTCTTCGTCGGCGCATTTTTGCTGTTCCAGGTTCAGCCACTGACCGGTCGATTTATCCTGCCGTGGTTTGGAGGTGGTCCTTCAGTCTGGACGGCATGCATGCTGTTTTTTCAGCTGCTGTTGCTGCTGGGTTATTCTTACGCACACCTGCTCAGTCGACTGCGGTCCTCGCGTCAGCAGATTCTGTTGCACTGCAGTCTGATCGCGGGCAGTTTGCTGTTACTGCCAATCAGTCCTGATGCTGGCTGGAAGCCCGAGGCTGCGGATACGCCGCTGACAAGAATACTGGTACTGTTGAGCGTGACCGTGGGTGGTCCCTACCTGCTGCTGTCAACGACCGGGCCGCTGATGCAACGTTGGTTCAGCCTGCAGTTTCCCGGCCGATCCCCCTACCGTTTTTATGCATTGTCCAATACGGGTTCGTTGCTCGCATTGCTTTCCTACCCACTGCTCTTTGAGCCGCTTCTGCAATTGCAGACCCAGGTTTCTTTCTGGGGGGCTGGTTACGTGATTTATTCGGCTGCGGTCGTCTGGTGTGGCTGGCGTTTTCGACGGCATTCCACGGCGGTGGTTCAGCCGTCGGATTTCGCTGAGATCGAAAGCGGTTCGCCGCCTCGGCTGGTCAGTATCCTGCTGTGGCTGCTGCTTTCTGCCGCCGGATCTGTCATTCTTCTGGCAACGACCAACCAGTTGTGTCTCGACGTTGCCACGGTGCCGTTCCTGTGGGTGCTGCCGCTCAGCCTGTATCTGATCACATTCATTCTCTGCTTTGACCACGATCGCTGGTATCACCGGGGCATTAATGGCATCGCTCTTGCCGTGAGCGTTGGGATGGCCACGAGCATTCTGCAGGACGGTGCAGATGCCAGCATGCTGACTCAGATTTTCACGGCGTCAGCAGCCCTGCTGGCCTGCTGTATGGGTTGTCATGGGGAGTTGTATCGCCTGCGTCCCGATGCCCGATATCTGACTTTGTATTTCGTTGTGGTTTCGGCCGGAGGAGCTGTCGGCGGCTTATTGACCGCCCTGGCTGCTCCTCGCATCTTTACGGGCTATCACGAATACCCGCTGGCCCTGGTGCTCTGTCCGCTGCTGATCCTGCTGGCAATGGTCCTGCAGCGCGCGTGGCAGTCCGGAGTGACCATGGGTTTTGCGATCACCCTGGCGATGGTGGCGGTTCAGGCCTGCGGCTTGATTGCTGATATCCAGCCGATTGTCTCACCTTCACTGCCCGAATTCGAATTGACCATCCTGGTGGGAGTTGCTGCCGGGATTCTGTTTGCGACCCTGTTCAGTGGAACCACCGGATCTGCCCGCAGCTTCCTGTTGTCGGCGGGCTGGGCGATCTGTTCGGTGACCCTGCTGCTGTGGCTGGTCAGTTTTACAGCGTGGCACGCCCCCGGTTTGTTTCGAGTTGCCGAAAGCAGCGCTTTTTCTTCAGGGTGGCTGTGGGGGGAATCGTGGTTGTTCAACAGAATTGCCGCATGGATCCTGATTCCACTTGCAGCCGCACTCCTGTTGGGTTTCCTGTCCGGTCGGATGTCTTCGGTTTGGTTATCGCGATTCCGTCCGCCGCTGGTTTTGTTCACGCTGATTCTGCTGGTTGGTGTGGCAGTCCGCACAGAACGCATCGGCCGGGAGGAATGGCTGCCGCTGCTGGCAGCCGCAGCAGGAGGTCTGGCGGCTGACATTGGCATTCGTTTCTGCGGTCGTTCCCGAACACCGTTGCGCGGGTTCATGATTTACGCACCGGCGTTTGTGGCGGTGTGGCTGCACGGATCACATTTGCTGCAGTTGACACAAGCGAGCGGGGAGTTGGGTGAGCTGGTGCAGACCTCCCGTAATTTCTACGGAGTGCTGAGTGTTGTCCGCAGGGAGTCTGATGAAACGTACGACTGGGAAATGAATCTGCTGCCTCCGCGTTATGTACTGACTCACGGGCAGATTGAGCATGGGTTCCAGTTTGACGATGAGTACTGGTCGAAGCAGCCAACGACCTATTACGGCCCTCAAAGTGGACTGGCGCTGGCCATCGCCGTGATCCGGGAACAGCAGACAGACGCTGCTGCCGGCATGAACATGGGTGTCATTGGGCTGGGAACCGGAACAATCGCTGCCTGCGGGAAGGAAGGGGATCGATTCCGCTTCTACGAAATCAATCCCGCCGTTGTGGATCTGGCCGGTGAAGATGGTTTCTTCAGCTACATCAGAGACAGTCGGGCCGAGGTGGAGATTGTCACCGGTGATGCGCGGATCGTGATGGAACGCGAACAACAGAACGGTTCAGCCTCTCAATACGATGTCCTCGCGGTGGACGCATTCAGCAGCGATGCAATCCCGGTTCACCTGCTGACGGCTGAATGCGGTGACTTATACCGCAAAAGCCTGCGACCGGATGGCATTCTGGCCATCCACATTTCCAATCGGTTTCTTGATCTGGAGCCGGTAACGCAGGGGCTTGCTCGGCATCTCGACTGGCATGCCGTCGTTGTGGACACGGGAGATGATGACAGCACCGGCAGTTACGGGGCCACGTGGGTGCTGCTTTCCGCTCGCAATCTGACTGCCGATTCAATCGCTGTCATTCAGCATCCGGGTTGCCGCGAAGTCTCGGGGCAGCCACTGCTCTGGACCGACGACTATTCGAGGCTCTGGAAGGTACTGGACTGGTAACAGGCCACCCGCTGCCTGGCTGTTTCTGTGGCAGCCCGTGCCGTCGTCGCAACGGAAAACTCTGCCGTGAACTCGCTGTTGCTGAAAAAATGCCTCCTCGGGTACATTTCGGCAGATCCTGCCGATGTTGGCAGCGGGTTTGTGATTGCGGGTGGCGGGACGCCTTCCCCGCATTTCTCCCGGCGGGCTGACCGTCTGCAGGGAGACAGGTCGTGAATGCTCCGGGACTGCAGTAAGTGCAGTAGCCGGTGAGCAGGACGGCGCGAGATGGCGACGAGCGACCCGGAAACCGTTCATCAAGATCGATGCTGTGTGGGAACAACGGAATGTCCACGGTTATTGCTGCCCTGCTTACGACGCTGTTAACAAGCGGGCTGACCTCCATTGTTTCTCATCAGTTCACAATCGTTGGTGGCGCGGCTGCGTCAGTGCTGTTTCTGATCTTTGGTGTGTTCAGTCGCAGATCAAAACTGCACCCGCTGTTCCTGATAGGTGCTTGTGCCCTGGTCATTCTCGCTCTGATTTCAGCGGAAGAAAAGAGAAGCGATTTGCCGGGGATGGTGCATCTGCTGTGTTGCTACCTGGCTCTGTGTGCGCTGGCGGTTTCTTCAGAGGACCTGATTCCGTTTTGTCGACAGGTGGTTGTCTTCAACAGCCTGCTGTTGACGGGTTTCATTCTGGTTCAGGTGATTGCGAATCCCCAGTTTCGTTCGTGGGCGATCTGGAGTCCGGCCGGGGCAGCGAATCAAATGGCGGCACAGATCAATATGGGCCTGCCACTTGTGCTGTTGCGAATTCACGATACGCGCGGCCAGTGGCGAGTTGCATGGCTGCTGTTGCTTGCGCTGAACTGTGTGGCCGTGATCTGTGTGATGTCTCGTAACGGCATTGGCAGTATGCTGATTATTCTGACGGTCTACTTCCTGTTTAATTACAAGAAACTGTCCCTGCTGCTGCTGACAATGATCGTCACTCTGCTGGCGTCGTTCGAAAATCTGCTGCAGATTCCGATTGTGCATCAGGTCTTGCGAAGATTTCGAATTGTTGGTTTTCAGCCGGGAACCCCACGGTCGCTGATTTGGCGAATCGCGTTTCAGCACATTGAAGACAGCCCGTGGCTGGGAGTTGGCCCGGGAAATGCTCAGCCAAGACTGAATGTCATTGACATCTACCATTGTCACAACAACATCGTTCAGGTTGCGATGGAAACTGGTCTGCCGAGTGCTCTGATCTTCCTGCTGATCACCATCGCCCTGCTGCTGCTGCCAATGCGACATCTCAACAGCGATCTGCGGCTGTTTGTCAGCGCACTGCCGGTCCTGGCCTATTTCTCTTATTCATGGACGGGTTATCCTCTGGGGTTGCCCGCCGGTACCCTGATGCTGGCGATTTGTGTCAATGAAGCGAGAGTTCAGCATCGGCGTCAGCTGGCCGAGCAACTGGCTGCCCGCGTGCATCTGCCAGTTTCGCAGATTCAGGGTGTGAACGAGATCGGTGGGAAATGGTCAGCAGCCGGTGTCTGAACAGTCAACTGAACGGAGGAGTGCGGAAGATCGCATGAACAAGGTTCCTCGCCCGGTCTTTGTCGTCGGCAACTGGCGATCGGGTACGACGATTACGGCGAAGCTGTTGAACTGCCTGCCACAGACGCATATTGCCAAAGAGACCGGCTTCATCACGGAGTCTCTGGAGCTGCTGAAACAGGTGCCGGCACCGCAGGCGATGACGCCCTTACTGGCGCATGTGAACTCGTGGCTGCTCACGAATGGCTGGACTGGCCGAGTCAGCTTCGAGGGATTTGATTCGTTCTGTCAGCAAACTGGTTTCGTCGGGCCGCGGGCGTTTCTGTACTACGTTTGGACACTTGATTCACCTCAGCCGATCAGTGAGCTGCGATGGATTGGTGATAACACTCCGTTGTATCTGCTGGCCATCCCCGAATTACTGGAACTGTTGCCGGATGCTCATTTTATTCACGTCGTCAGAGATCCGCGGGATGTCATCTGTTCGACACTCAAGCTCCGCTTCGGCGCTCACCAGGCGCTGATTGGTGCGATGGACTGGAACACGTGTCTGGGCGCGTGGCTGATGGCGGAAAAGTATCTCGAAGATGGTGTTCGCACGTCTTTTCGATATGAAGACCTGTGTACGGACTCGGTCCCTGTGATGCAGCAACTGGCGACGTTTTTGGGGTTTCAGGCGGGAGCTGCGGAATTGGCGCTGCAACAGCAGTCCGTCTCATCCGCCGAGGCGACGGGATTTGGCCGGGTCGCTGAGTCCGCGCATCACCGCAATCTCGCCAAACCGCTGTCAGCAGCCAGTGTGGGGCGTTTTCGCAGGGGGCTGACGAGGGAACAGATTCGCCAGATTGAGGTTACAGCGCGGGCCGGGATGCTGGCATGCGGGTATCAGACCGGGGCTGAGGGGCTGCACCCGCTGGCGACAGAAAATCGTCTGCAGATTCTGCGGGCGATGGTGGAAGATATGCTGCGCAGATGCTGGTCTCGCATGTGCGGTCGCTGACCACCGCATCTCGCGGGGGCAGGCTGTCTGCGAATGCACTGACGGGCCGACTGAACATTGCCGTACAGGTCACTGGCCTGCGGAAATTTGGAAATGGGACCGGCAGGATTCGAACCTGCAACCAAGGGATTATGCGTACCACCACGGCTTTCGCCGCCCCTTTCGGGTTTGCAGTCTGGACCATCCCTTCACGAATTCGCTGAATTGTTCCCTGTTCAAGCTGCGTCAAGGTCTGCAGGCGGGGTCAGAGCGGACAGCAACCGTCCCGAAGAACAGTGAGGGCAGCCCCCGGCAGCGATTCAAAAACCCCTGCGTAACCGTCTGCAGCACTTCGCAGTGCTGACAGGGAAGCTTATGTCGCGATGCTTCATAAGCTCTTTTCAATTCAACGTGATCGTGTCTGCCGTCTGGCCTCTACACCTTCCACTGTTACCGCATCTGCTGCATCTGCTGCATCAACAACTGTGGCTTGGCTCGGGATTGGCATTTCGAACTGAAACAACAGTTGCGAAGTGAGCGTTCCCCGAATTTGACAGATTCTACCTGTGACTGCTGCGGAGTTTCCCGCTGCCGTCCAAGGCAACCCATTCAGCGTCACCATACGAGTGCAGACATGCTGCCTTCCGGCAGTCACGCAGATCTCGGACAGGTGTTGCCGCCTAAGTCCCCTGCTCTAACCATTGAGCTACGATCCCCTGCCGCGAAGCATAGTCAGTTTTTGTGGGGATGTCCTGGTTGCGGCGGAAATCAACGCCGCGATTCCTGATTTCTGCCGGGATTTGGCAGCCGGTGATCGGAAGCCCGCTGTCGTTTCTCCGGTCACGTCTAGGATTCGCTGGTGGTGAGATCTGCGATGGTCGCAGGTTTCCCAAAGCCCTCGTGAAAGCTCAGCAGGATTCCCGCCCGTGGCCCATCAGCGCGAACAGCTGCCCCAAAAGATCTGCAGCCACTGCGGGCTGCCGTTTCGATGGCGGAAACGGTGGGCTCGAAACTGGGACGAGATCCGCTATTGCAGCGAGCGCTGTCGTCGGAATCGGGGACGCAAACCAGCAGCAGAGGCGGGGAAAAACCATGACAACTGAAACGGCGATCCTGCCGGAAGGAATGCCGGAATTTCTGGATGAGCGCTGCCGCATCGTGTCTTCCGGTGATGTTTCGAAGGATGCGGAATTTGTGCTGTACTGGATGTGTACGGCACTGCGAGTTGATGAAAATCCCGCGCTGGACGCGGCACGTTGGACGGCCGTCCAGACCGGCTTGCCGCTGGTGATTTATCACGGACTCTCTGAAACCTATCGTTATGCTTCGGACCGACACCACCAGTTCATTCTGCAGGGGGCAAGAGACGTTCAGGCTGCATTTGAGGCAGCCGGGCTGACATATGTTTTTGTGGCTGAGCAGGGGGGGGAACGGCCGGATACGCTGCGACTGTTGGCCGACCGCGCTGCTGTCGTGTTCACCGAGGAAATGCCGACAGCGCCCGTTTCACTGTTCCTGCGGGGACTTGCCAGTCGCACCACCACGCCAATTGTTGCCGTCGATACGGCCTGCCTGGTCCCGATTCAGCTCAGCCGGAAGGCATGGGAACGCGCATTTCAATTTCGTGAACACGTGGCTGATGAAATTGAGCGTCGGATTCACCGTGCGTGGCCTTCGCTGGAATGTGATGTGCAACCGTTTACGGGTTCACTTCCGCAGTCCATGAATCTGCAGTCGGCGGATTTGTCTGCAATCATTGCTGAGTGCCACATTGACCATTCTGTCGGCCCGGTTGTTGATACCCCCGGAGGCTTTCCTGCGGCAGAGCGACGGTGGACTGAGTTTCTGCAGCGCGGGATCAGTGCTTACGCGGCAAAACGGAATGATCCGCTTCAGGACAGCGTCAGCCGGATGTCGGCCTATCTGCATTACGGCATGATTTCGCCGTTCCGCATGGCTCGTGATGCGGCAAGGCTGCCCGGGAAAGGACCGGAAAAATATCTCGACGAATTAATCATCTGGCGAGAACTGGCGTGGTCGTTCTGTTTTCATCGGGAAGACCATGATCAGTGGACAGCACTGCCTGGCTGGGCGCGTCAGTCGCTGATCGAACATGCCGATGATCCGCGCCGCTCGGTGTATACGTGGGAGCAACTGGCACGCGGGATGACGGGTGATGAATTATGGAATACCGCGCAACAGTCACTGCTGATCCATGGCGAACTGCATAACAATGTTCGGATGACCTGGGGGAAAGCGGTGCTGCAGTGGACTCAGTCGCCGCAGCGGGCGCTCGACGTGATCTCTGATCTGAATAATCGTTACGCACTGGATGGACGTGATCCCGGTTCATGGGGCGGTCTGCTGTGGTGTCTGGGACAATTTGACCGTCCGTTTCGACCCGAAAAAATTGTGCTCGGGCGTGTGCGTCCTCGACCGACAGGCGAGCATGCACGGCGTCTGAACGTCGGCGAATGGAAGCGGCGCATCCGGACGCCACGATGTTCCTCCGTGCCTCGCTGCGCGGTGATCGGCGCGGGTGCGGCGGGATTGACCGCTGCCCGGATCCTGCAGGATCATCTGCTGCCGGTTGTGGTGTTTGAGAAGAGCCGTGGCCCGGGAGGGCGGATGGCAACTCGGCGAAAGCACAGCGAGGGAATCGATCACGGAGCTCCCTGGTTTCGCGCTCGAAATGAGTGGTTTCGCAGGCACGTGCAAAGTTGGAGCGAGCAGGGTCTGGTTGATCGCTGGCGAGGATCTTTCGCGTTTCTGCAATCGGATGGCCGGCTGGTGCTGAAGCAATCCACTTCCCGCCTCGTCGCGGTCCCCGGGATGAATGCGATCGCCAGGCATCTGGCGGAGGGACTGGACGTGAGGACCGAGCAGCAGGTGACCCGACTGCATCGTTCCGGGCGGCGATGGCAGGTTGAAGAGGCCACTGGAAAAGTTTCAGAACCCTTCGATCGAATTGTCCTGGCACTGCCCGGTCCGCAGTTGGAATCCCTCCTCGTCGCTTCCGGACTCTTGCCGGAACATCAGGCGTCGCTGCGCAGTGATGCGGTTGTCACACTGATGCTGTGTCTGCCTGAACCGCTGCAAGTGGAGTGGAATGCACTGGAATTTGAAGCCGGTCCGCTGCAGCATGTGCTCCGTAACCAGACGAAGCCAGGGCGCCGCGGCGTGGCGGGTGAAGAGCTTGTCCTGCATTCGCGAGCCACGGCTGACGGGGAAGATCCGGAGCAGCGTCAGCGGCTGGGAGAGATTCTTCGTGACTGTGTCCGCACCGTTACCCAGCATCAGCAACAGCCTGTTTGGGAAATGCTGCACTGGTGGCGATTCGCTCAGCCGCAGTCCGGCGGGGCAGCGTGGTCACCGTGCGACTGGTACGGCGACGGAATTTTCTGTTGTGGGGACTGGCAGGAAGCCGGAAGGCCGTCCTGTTGCGCGGTGGAGTCGGCTTTTCTGAGCGGCCAGGCGGCCGCCGGCGGCATTCTGCGCGGGTTGAATGCGGCGGTGCCACAGCAGCAAGCGCTGTTTGGATCTGAGCTGTAATGGCTGCGGCAGACCTGCGGCAGCGGGTGTACCGGCCAAATCTGCCGGGTTGGGCCAATCGGGTCAGTTGATCATTCTCCAACCCCCTCGAACGGGCTGCAGATTTCCACGACTCCGGAAATCTGCACAAGTCACTGTTCTTCTCGGTTCGAATTACGGAAAGTCGGGCACCAGCCGTGTTTCCTGCCGCAGCGGGCAGCCGAGTTGGAGTTGTTTCCGTCCCCGACAGGCCCCGGAAACTGCCACAGGTGACTCCGGCGGAATTCGCTTTGCGGCCTCCGGTGAATCCACCTGCTGGCCTGATTTGCAGACTTCATCACCAAACAGACTCGGAATCCGCTCGTCAGACCGCAGCAGACATTTGATCCAAGAGAGAATCGATGGCACGTTTGAGCCAGGCTGACCTGGTCGACCTGAACAACACTTTCAACGAGCGTACCCCGCAGGAGCTTCTGGCGTGGGCAAAGGACATTTTTGGCCCGCGTCTTGCCGCCATGTCTTCCATGCAGCGCGCCGGAAATGTGATCTGTCACATGATCAGCGGCATGCCGAAGCCGATGTCGGTGGTCTTTGTCGACACGGGTGTTTTGTTTCCGGAAACGCTGGAGACACGAGACAGACTTGCCGCCGAGTACGGACTGGAAATCCGTACGCTGAAGCCGAAACAGACGATGCAGGAGCAGACAGCGGAGCTGGGAGTTCTGTATCTGTCGGCGGAAGGTCAGAAGCAATGCTGCGAGTTAAGGAAGAATGAGCCACTGGACGCAGTCAGAGACGACTATGATGCGTTCATTGGAAGCCTGCGACGTGCAGATGGAGGGCGACGCGGCACCTGTCCGGTGTTGTCGGTGGATACCAGGCTGAATCTGCTGCGGATTAACGTTCTGGCCAATTTCTCTGACGAGGACCTGGATCGTTATATTGCGGAACACAAGGTGATCCTGAATCCGCTGCACGATCAGGGCTTCGCAACGATCGGGTGCAATCGCTGCACCACACCGGTACTCCCCACGGAACCAAAGCGAGCGGGGCGCTGGCGACACCTCGGGCCATGGAGTGTGTATTGTGGCATTAATCCGACAGACATGGATCCGGAGCGTTCCCCGGCTGTCGATTTCTCTCAGGACCTTGTCGACCGAATTCTGGGATACAGAACCGACTTCGTCATCTGAATCGGTCGATGATTCCGAAACACCTGAATTCAACATGTCAAACCTGAAAGCGGAGCGCGAGGGATGGTGGAGCGAATCGCAATTGAAGACATGATTCGCCTGAGTGCCGAAGGCGGATTTGACCTGATCGACGTCCGCAGTCCCTCAGAATTCTACGAGGTGCATGCTGTTGGTGCGCTGATGAAGCCACTGGACCGCATTGCCCCGGCAGAGCTGATGGCGGCCCGAGGGACTCGCAAGGACGAGCTGTTGTACATCATCTGTCGCAGCGGAGGCCGTTCAGAGCAGGCCTGCCGCATGTTTGAAGCGGCGGGGTTCTCCAACGTGGTCAGCGTTTCCGGAGGGACTGAGGCCTGGATTGCGGCAGGATTGCCGGTCAACCAGGGCATTCGCAAAGGCATCCCCATTGATCGTCAGATTCGCATGGCGTCCGGATTTGTTGTTTTGGCGGGTTCCATCGGGGCGGTCTGGTGTCCGTGGAGTTTGGCAATTCCTGCCGTCACCGGATTGCTGATGATGTGGTCCGGATATACGAATTCACGGTTTTTGGCCCGTTGGTTTGCACGTTTGCCGTGGAATTCCGGGGCCGAAGGGGGTGGCTGTGGAAGCTGCACCACCAGTTGCGGCAGTTGACAGCAGCGGCTCGGAATCTCTGTGGCCTGCGGCAGCATGCCGGCTTCCGGAGTTCGCGAAAACCCGGAATTGGCGGCAAAAAATGCTGACGAATCGATCGCCGCTGCGGTCAAACTCGGGTCGGCAGCCGGCGGTGGCCAAAATTTCTCTCCCGGTCACGGTGAGAGGGCGTTCCGCACTTGGTGTCGGCTTGACAGCCGACGTCCGGCTGCGTGTAATATTAGGACATGATGATTTTGCGAACCATGCTTTGCGAACTCTGCACAGCATGGCCCGTCAATAGTTGGGGAAACTGTTGTGGGGCGTCACTCCAAAGGTGACCGTGTGTCGTTGAAATTGTCAGATCAGCAAGCCGGTGGCGACAGCCATCAAGTTTCTGCAACATGGAAACCGGGGCGTAATGCACCGGAATTTGGGGCAGGGAACAAGGTTTGTTTCGGAGACTGAAGATTCGTGGGGACGAAGATTCAGTGTCGTCGGAGGGGATACTCCGGTTCGAAATCTGGGTCAGACGTGTAGTGCAGGGAGCAGTCAGCTGCGCGTCTCAATGGAATGCTTCCATGTCTGGGCATCAACAAACGCGGGTGGTCGTCACCGGCCTTGGCGTTGTTTCTCCGATCGGAATCGGCAACGACCGATTCTGGGAGAGCTTGTCGACAAACCGCACCGGCATCGACTTTCTGAAGTCTGTGCCGACCGACGGCCTGCCATCAGCTTTTGGCGCCGAAGTCAGCGATTTTGTCCCCGCCGATCATCTCACCGACCGGAAATTTGTCAAAGTGATGTCTCGCGACATCCAGTTGGGCGTTGCTTCCTCCAGTCTCGCAGTTCGTGACTCCGGGTTGCAGAATGGCGATCTGGATCCTCTGCGGTTTGGCGTTATCTTCGGGGCCGGGCGGATGACCTGTCACCCCCAGGAGCTGGCGGCGATCGCAGAAGCCTGCCGCACAGAGGACGGTTTTGATCCTCGCAAATGGGGCCGTGAAGCTGTGAACAACGTGGCTCCTTTGTGGCTGCTGCGACAACTGCCCAACATGCCCGCAAGTCACGTTTCCATCGACCACAACGCCTGTGGACCCAATAACACGATCACCTGCCGGGATGCGTCAGCATTGCTGGCACTGTCTGAAGCCGTGCATGTGATTCAGGCCGGTCGCGCAGACGCCATGATTGTCGGGTCCTGCAGTTCCAATATTCATCCGGTCGACATGGCCAAATTCCACAGCTTCGAAGGACTGTCGAGGCGTTCCGATGACCCGTCACGAGTGTGTCGGCCATTTGACTTCGAACGTGACGGAACGGTCGTGGGCGAAGGCGCCGCCTCATTTGTCGTGGAAAGCTACCAAAACGCTGTTCGCCGCGGGGCAGAGATCTACGCCGAAATCGTGGGTACTGGTTCCGGCTGTGACGGACGCGGACAGGTCAATGAGTCTTCCGGGCTGGGGCTTGTCAGAGCGATGGAATCCGCTATTTCCCGAGCGGGGATCAGTCCGCGGGATCTGGGCCACATCAATGCTCAGGGCAAAAGCACTCAGCCGGACGATATCGTCGAAGCCCGTGCATACCACCGGGTTTTTGGTGACCTCGCAGAGAAGATCCCGGTCACAGCTTTGAAGAGCTACGTGGGGCACTTTGATGCCGGGGCCGGTGCTGTGGAATTGGCGGGAACATTGTTGTCGCTCAAGCACGGCTATGTTCCGGCAACCCTGAACTATGAAGTTCCGGATCCGCGCTGCCGCCTGAATGTGGCTCAGGGCGAAGCTCAGAAGCTCGCCAACCGCACTGCGATTTCGGTGAATCGCACATTCATGGGCCAGAGTGCTGCTGCCGTCCTGCGTGCCATTTGATCTGCAGTCGCCAGACACACCGTCAGCAACTCCCAACGGCTTCTGATGACTGCGGCAGGTTTCAGCAACGATTCATCAGCCCTGCCAATCTCTTTGACAGGCGATCAGTCGTGCGCGGTTGCCGCAATGTCCAGGCATGGCCCGGAGACCCCGACGACGGAACCGTTCAGCATCGCCGTTGGAGCCCCGTTGAGCTTGTCTCGGGTGCTGAAGGACTCTTCCCACGCTCTCAGAGGTCCTTCAGGTGCAAGACAAGCCGCTGGCCAAATCCCGGCTGACTCAAATTCATTCCGTGATTCGGGGCCTGGTCAGTCATTCAGCGTCTCGACGTATTGGGGAATTTCCGGACGGTACTCATGCCGCAGCGTGTGCAGCGGTACATTCCACGAGTTCCTTGATGGCGGCAGAATTCTCGGCCGCAAATTCTGTGGTGGTGCCGTTACGTTGGGGGCCTTGACGGGAATTGTTTCCCACTCCTCTTCGAAGGTGCGACCCCTGGCAGAGCCGCGAAACGGATCCGCTGGAAATTGTCTTGTTGCGGGTTGTTGCGGCGAAAGTTTGACGGGCGAACGATTGGCTCGTTCGTTGAGCGCGGCGGGCTGGGAAGCGGCCGGACGAATGAGCGGACAGGTCCCACTCTCGCAGTTCGGAGCGGAAGTTCGCGACAGCCCGGTGGGTCGTACTGGCTGTGGAGCGGGACGTCGCGCCTGATATCGGCTGCCGCCGCCGAAACTCCATGTGCCGAAGAATCCCGGGGCTGTTGGCAGACCAAACAGAGTCCTCTGCGGGGGACGAGTGGGGGCCTGCAGCGGTGGCAGCGGTCCGGTAAAGGGGTCATCCGCGTGCAGTCCCGCGGCGCTGAATGTGATCAGGCCTGCTGCAACGATCCGGTGCCA
>Ga0075479_10000486_pt1 | contig 17127 bp, 13 predicted proteins | sample DEB08_DNA_8_FD_76341 | JGI IMG/M metagenome (GOLD analysis project Ga0075479, IMG submission 76341) | Aqueous microbial communities from the Delaware River and Bay under freshwater to marine salinity gradient to study organic matter... | ecosystem: Environmental > Aquatic > Marine > Coastal ... | reverse complement strand
AAATCCCGTCGCCCAGCATGGCATTACTTCTTTCCAGTTTCCTTTGTCATCCGCCAGCGAGTCTCCTCCTCATGTCGTTCCGGAATGTCATTCTTGACCTGAGTCTGGTGGAGGCGTCGCTTCTGCAGGACCCGCAGTCCCTGCAGGTACCTGTCGGCTGGCTGCAACTGCTGCAGTCACTTGCCGAACAGCAGAGCCTGATCCCGACCGTCCAAATCACCGAGCCACTGAAACAACTCCTTCCCGCGAACATCCGCGAAACCCCCGGTCGGAGTCTCCTGATTCGTGATGCCACCGGCACCGGCACAATGTTTTCCGCAGAGTCGCAGCTGTTTCAGCCTGACCAGATTCCCACGCCTTCAGATTTGTTTGTCCTGTTACTGGACAAGCCGCACGACCTGCAGCATGCCCTTGCCTCTTCGGCTGGCAACAAAACATGGTGGTGCCAGTCACCAACGACAGAAGATTCCACAACAGAGCCCCAGACTGGTCCGGCAGAAATCATTGTCTGCGTCGATACCGTGTCCTGTGCCGAACAGCTCATGGCCACGGCGACGGCCGCAGCTCGGTGGTTTGACGCCGGGCTGCATGTCATTCCATCGCTTAATGGCGCAGCATCGACAGAGACCGCGAATCACGTGCAACAGTTACTGGTGGACTGCGATTTCCGCACCATTTCTTCAGGCGTACAGCTGCATGCCGATGCTGCAGATGGTGAACAACTGCTGACAGATCTTCTGCAGGCAACTGAAGATCCGTTTCTGGTGGTGGCTGGAAGCCGCGCGATCACTGCAAGCTCGGACGCATGTCAACAACTTCTGCAGCGCACTCTGCAGCAAATCCGAGGGGCAGCGGCAATGCTGTTTCCGGTCTCGACCTGACTTCCACCGCAAATCAATAATGAACATCCAATCATGTCTCCACAGCAAAAGCCGATCTCATTAAACAAACATCACCGGAATACACCCATCGGCAGTTTCTCACAGGCGCAGCGGTCTTCGAGGGTGGACTGCTGGTGGCCGCACTGACCGTTGGCTGGCTGGTCGGGACCGATCCGCTTGCAACGCTCACTTTTAATCTGCGGGACACTCTGCTGGGTCTGATTGCCACCCTGCCGATGCTGCTGTTTCTGGTCATCTGCCTGATGGCGCCAACGGAAGGTCTCGGGCGGATTCGCGAGTTTCTGCGTCGGACCATTGCTCCGCTGCTGAATCAATGTCGGCTTGCTGACCTCGTTCTGCTGGCGTTACTGGCCGGTGTTTGTGAAGAAGTTTTTTTTCGAGGCTTCATCTTTCTGGCCATTGAACCACTCAATCCATTCTTCGCCGTCATGGTGACCAATCTGCTGTTCGGACTCGCACACGCTGTCACGCCACTGTACACCGTCATCGCCGCCTTTCTTGGACTCTATCTGACCTCACTGCTCTCCATCGATTCCACCCCCAACCTGCTGGTCCCGATCATCGCCCACACGGTCTACGACCTGATCGCATTTCTGTTCGTCATTCGCGACTATCGTCGCCACGCTGCAGATTCCGAATAGTGCCAACAGAACCACATCCACTGGACTCGCAAGTCAGGAATTGCTCGGAATTCAACCGGGCTGCATTCAGATTCCAGCCGCGAAGCACCAATCCATCTCGCCTCACACTCAGGAGTTGGTTAAAATTTCCGCCGTGAATTCACCGAGGAAATCACGCGTTCCCTGACCGCAACGACCATGGAAGGACCCGCAGGCAATGGACTCCCTGCAGAATCGCTTTGCTCTGATCACAGGTGCAGCCTCCGGAATCGGACAACAACTCGCTTACACTCTTGCTGGCGAAGGCTGCCATCTCTGCCTCGTCGACCGGGACGAGGCGGGATTGCAGGAACTTGCGAATGAGCTGCGCGGCACACCCGTTCGCGTCTGCTTGCAGGTCTGCGATCTGCAGGATCCCGATGCGATTTCACGGATGGTGACTAATGCCCTCGAAGTCACCGGTGGAATTGACCTGTTGATCAACAATGCGGGAGTGGCCTGCTATGGTCCGACTCATCAGATGTCTATGGAGCAGTGGAATCAGGTCATGCAGATCAATCTGCTGGCTCCGATTCAGCTTACGCAGCAACTGCTCCCGCATCTGTTACTTCGCCGGGATCCGCATATTGTCAACATGTGCAGCATCAGCGGACTGGTTGCCGGTGGACGGTTTGCCGCGTACCACACCTCGAAATTCGGGCTCATCGGATTCACGGAAGCACTGCGGGGAGAGTATCGCCGTCAGGGTGTCGGCGTCACAGCCATCTGTCCCGGCCCGGTGCGGACTCAGCTTTATCGTGAGGCGTCTTCGTCACGCGCTGATGGCAAAGTACCGGAGCCTCCCGCATGGGTCTGCGCTTCACCGGAACAGGTCGCCAGACGTACGCTGAAGGCAATCCGTCGTAACGAACGGCAGGTGCTGATCACTCCCATGGCCCATTTGCTGTTCCAGATCAAACGCTTCTTTCCGTCACTGATCGACATGGCGAACGGTTTCAGCCGCCGCGGGCGGAAACGACGTCTGCAGCAGGTCGAAGCCATGGGAAGTCAGCAAACAGTGAACCCGCTCGCCGCGGCCGAAGATCAACCGCAGCGGAAGTCTGCATGACCCGGCGGTGGCTCGGATCGAGCACTACTGCTGAGACAGCGGCGGATGCAGTGGATTCCGAATTGCCTCGTGACCGTCCGGAAGCCGAACCCTGTATCCTGAAAAATCCGCGTTCGCCTCGGGAAAATCTGTGCTGATATACTGAGCACCACTGGTAAATGCGTGCTCACGTCGCCGCGTCTGATTTGCCCTCGCGTCCCGCGTATCGGCATCAGCGCGAGTACGTACGAGAAATCCAGTCTGCACCAACTGCCTGATTTCCCGCTGCTGACCGATTGGGTCGTTCCGCTTCATCCACGCAGCACGAGGATGGTCCGGACCAACGCTGACAAACAACAGCGGGTCACTCGCTTCGTTCACGGCTTCAAGATATCGCTGTACCCAGATACCTTCATTGTCCAGACAGAAAAACAAACGCCCGCGAATACTTCCAATTGTCGGCCAGCCGCGTTTCCTGACAGCGTCGCCAATGCTACTGTCGCCAGGTTTCCGAAGCGATGACGGACGTATTACAGATTCTGCCGGAATCACACTCCGAATTTCGGCTTCCAGCTCACGAAAACGCTCCGCCGTCCACTTCACAAGTTGAACACCGGTTGGATTGGGAACCGTCTCCTTCAGCTCCAGCAGAATCATTACCGGCAGATGCTTCGGATTGGCCTCCGACCAGCGTTCCACCTGTTCCAGCGCAGTGCGAAAATCAGCAACTGTACTGAGATAATCGAAGCCCGGTGCATGCAGGACCTTGATCCCCGGCCGATCCAGAACGCCGCCATGATTCGGATCAGGTCCCGGGTTCCCGCCAGCCATCCGAGACAATTGTCGTCCCAACGGATTTGAAAACAGCCCGCCGTCCGGATCAGCAAACAGATCCAGCTCCAACTGTCTGATCTTTAATTCCTGCAGTTGTTCCGGAATTGGCCGATGAGAATACTGCAGCCCCTGCAGTATTGATCCCCCCGCCAGACCAATCAGTTGGGCGATCCCGGCAGCAGGCTGGATGTGGTACGAGTTGTGAGTTCCGATCATCTGCAATTGATGCAGTCGAAGGGTGTCGGGCAACAATGCTGCATCGCCGGAGGACTGGCTTGTCTGGCCCACAGCAATCTGCGCGGCAAGGATCATGCAGCAGAACGGTCCCGCAAAGTGTTGCGCCTTCATGGCAGTCCGATCCAGATCATCAGAGGTCCCGGTCAATCCGCCTGACTGTCAGCAGCGGTCAGTCGCTGCGGGGCTCGTCAGTTTTCCGTGAACCAGGTCACGGCATTTCGGAACAATCGAATCCCCTCGCCCTCACCACGCAATCCCTTCCGCGTCCATTGAGGATGCTGGGTTGCAAACAGGAACCGCTCCGGATGCGGCATCAACCCCAGTACTCGCCCACTGGCATCACACAGTCCGGCAAGGTTCGCGAGCGATCCGTTGGGGTTTTCCGGCTCGGGGAGGAGATCAATTCGAGTCGGGTCGCCCGCGGCAGCCGCCAGCTCAGCCGCCCTTTCAGACCAGTAACACAGGGCCATTTGCCCCTGCTGACGAAGCTGATCGGCAACTGCCTGATCGGAGACCACCAACCGCCCCTCGGCGTGAGCGATGGGCACGTCAAACTCATCCATGCCACGCAGGAATGCAGACTTCGGGCTGGTGACCTTGAGCCGGACCCACCGATCTGTGTATCGACCATTGCGATTCCACGTCAGCGTCATCTGCTGCTCCACTCGATCATCAGCAGCGTCGTCCACACCGCGGCCCATCAGCAAGCCAGCCTTGAGGATGGTCTGAAACCCATTGCAGATTCCAAGAACAAGCTTGTCACCGCGCAAAAATTCGCACAACGCGTCATTCAGCTGACTTCGTAACTGCCGCGAAAAGATGACACCCGCTCCAAGGTCATCGCCGTAACTGAATCCCCCCGGCACGCAGAGAATTTGAAACCGGCTGAGCTGTGTCGGATCCTCGAACAGTCGAAACAGATGCACTCGCTCCGCAACAGCCCCTGCCAACTCAAATGCGTGAGCCGTTTCGAGATCACAGTTGGTGCCGGGAGCACGAAGAATACAGACTCGAGGTTGTGTCATGGCTTCCAAACCGATGAAGAGAAAACGTTTGGTTTCAAGGAAACACGAATGTGAACGCGGCCGTCATCGCCCCTCACTTCGGGCGCGCTGGGAGTCCGACAAAGGATGACCACGATGGCTCCCTGCCTTTCTGACCTGGTGCTCCCTGCTTGGGTTTTAGCATGGTGCAGCCACGCTTGCATCCAGCGCTGCCGGGTGTGTTGTCATCTTCCCATGAATATTCATGCTGGCGGGCTTTGCGGCCCGGAAATTTGCTGGCTATCGTCTTCGTCTGGTACGCTTCTTTCCGCGCGTGCCTTTTGCTTTGGCTCGGGCTCGGGATGCCTGCTCGCCCTTCCTCATATCACCACCCTGCCCTGCTCCGTGTCGACGATGACCGGACCGCGATTTCTTCTCTGCAGACTGCCGATGTCCGGCGCTGCGCCGCCGCCGCCCACCCTCTCGTTCTGCGTCGCGAACCGGCAGCAGATTCATCTGCCGGCGATCGACATTCACCGACACAATCTGGACGACAACATGGTCGCCCAGACGGAATTGACGACGAGTCTGGCTGCCGGTCATGGTCCGTGCAGCAGGGTCGAATTCCCAGTACTCCTCAGAGATGGAAGCAACGGGGATCAGACCCTCGGCTGGAATCTCCAGTCCCTGGCAGAAGATTCCAAATGATTCCACGCCGGTGATCACCGCGTTCATCTCTTCGCCGACCCGCGGTTCCATAAACCGCAGCAGGCGAACGCGAATCACATCGCGTTCGGCTTTCTCAGCGCGTCGTTCCGTCTGTGAACAGTGTTTTCCAAGTTCGTACAGCCCATCCTCTGAAACCGCCGGTTTCTTTTCCTTTCGGATCAGCTGATCGATCAGCCGGTGAATTGTCAGATCCGGATACCTGCGAATCGGGCTGGTGAAGTGGCAGTAATCCTCTTCAGCCAACGCAAAATGGCCGGCATCTTCCGGGGAGTAAACCGCCTGCTTCATACTTCGCAGTAAAGCCATGTTCACTGCGCGCTGTTCGGGCCTCCCTTCCACACGCCGAATCAGTGACTGCAGTTCGAAGCGACTTTGAGGCTGCTGAAGGGATATTTCCAGTCCGCTGCAGAATTGCTGGAAGCCGCGAATCTTCATTTCGTCAGGCGTATCGTGTACCCGGCGCAGAAATGCGATGTTGCGAGAAGACAAATACCGGGCCACCGCGATGTTGGCCGCCAGCATGAACTCCTCAATAATCTGATGACTCTCGTCATGAACCCGCTCGTGAGCCCCGCAGACAAATCCCTCCTCGTCAAAGTCGATCTGGACTTCCGGGATTCCCATTTCCAATGCCCCGCGCTCGACACGCCGATGCCGCAGCAGCATGGCCAGCTCATGCATCCGGCACAGCAGTCTCCGGATCTCCGCCGAACACTCCGCAGCTTCCGGTTCACCATGTACGACCGGCATGACCTGTTCGTAAGCAAATCTGCGGGCGACGCGGATGACAGTGTTGGCCATGCGAGTGCCCAGGACCATGCCCTCAGCATCAAAGTCAATGAAGACACTGCGGGTCCAGCGTAATTCACCCTGCTGCAGGCTGGCCAGCCCGTTACTCAACAACTCGGGAAGCATCGGAATCACGTAATCCGGCAGATAGACGCTTGTCCCGCGTTCTCGAGCCTCGTGATCCAGCAAACTGCCCGGCGGCACCAGTGAAGCGACGTCGGCGATATGAACACCAAGACGCCAGACCCCCCTGCCGTCGTGCGTGAGACTGATCGCATCGTCGAAATCCCGAGCCGTAGCGGGATCGATGGTGACAATTGTCTCGCCGGTCAGATCTTCGCGGTCCGCCGGAATCTCGTCCGTGAACTGTTCTGCACGAATCCTCGCTTCCTTCAAAACCCCCTCCGAGAATTCGTGAGGAATCCCCAGCCCGTAGATGGCAGACAGATTGTCGATGCCTGGGTCTCCGTGTTTCCCAAGGACTTTGCTGACCACCGCCTCGCCAGCCTTCTTTGCCGTCGGAAAACGGAGAATTTCCACGACAACACGGTCATTGACGTGAGGACTGCGGGCCCCGCTGTCAGAGACATTGAGCGGTTCCGGAAACTGATCCCCGTCAATACGCACACAACCGCGGCCCCCGATTTCCATCCATGTCCCGACAAAGACCGTCGAGGCTCTCTCGATAATCTTCTCAATCACGCCGCATCGCTGCCCTCGCGACCGCCGTCTTGCTGTCAGAGTAACGACAACCTCGTCGCCGCTCTGAGCGTCACGCAGATCCCGGGATGCAACGTATACGTCGCCGCCCCGCAACTCCTCCAGACGTTCCGATGGAATGACCCAGCCCGCTCCACTGGGCAGCCTGCGAACAATCCCGCGGACCGTTCCCAGCATGCCACGCGGCTTCAGACGGCCGCGACGATCCTGACGAACGCGTCCCTCGTCAATTAATTCCTCAAGCGCCGTGTCGAACGCTGCCAGCTCACTCTCTCGCAGCCTCAAAGCAGCTTCCAGCTGCTCCGGCGTGCCCGGGCGATAATCCACCGCCAGCAGCGTGCGCAGGATGCGTTTCTTCAGATTCCGCTGTCCGGAACTGCTCACCGAACTCTCTCCTTTCCCCCGTGCCCGCCGTTGGCCAGTGGTTTGCCGGAAGTCTCGGGCAGCGAAACTCCATCCGACAGGGCTGCCCCGCAAGAATTGTCGTCAAGCTCCTGTCGCATCACGCCCCTCCCTCTGCCCGGAGTGCTGCGGCGACAGAATTGGAGACACGCAGAATTGTCTGCTGGCTCACTTCCCATGGCTGATTTGTCAGGATGACACACCATGATGCAGTCTCAGGATCAGCCCACATGAGCGTTCCGGTTGCTCCCCAGTGCCCCCACACATTCGTCGGCAGGAAGTCACTAAAGCAGCCCGCATGATCCGGCCAGTTGAATCTCCAGCCCAGCCCCCACGGTCGAAACTGACGATGCAGCACCGGCAGACCATGGAAATGCTGAGTCTGATTTTGTGTTGCGGTCTGAACCGCGGCCGATGAAAGCACTCGTTCACCACTCTCCAGGACTCCGTCGGCCAGCAGACAACTCAGGAGTCGCGACAAGTCAGTCGCAGTTGATGTGAGTCCGCCCCATGGAGCCCCCAGCGAACGCCAGTAACGGCTGTTCCAGTTCCAGTCGCTGTCCGGCGACTGCCCTGGAGGTAACTCACATGCAACAGCGCGAGACCACCAGTCGGACTGCTCCTCACGAATTCCCAGCGATGTCTCCCGCATCTGCAAAGGCTCAAACAGACGCTCACTCAGCACTTCCGGAAGACTCCTGCCCAGAAGCGGTTCAAGCACCTGCTGAAGCACAGCAAACCCCATGCTGCAATAGCTGCAGTCCTCTGCCGGAGCAAATGCGGGCAGTTGCAATGCGGTTCGCTCCGCAAATTCCCGCACCGTGGCATGACGCGTGCGGAGTTCCTCGTTTTCCGGCAGCATATCCGGAAGCCCCGAAGTATGCGTCAGCAGATGACGCAGCGTGATCCTCCGCAGGGGCCCTCGGCGAAACTCGGGAAGGAAGCTCCGTACCGGCTCATTGAGACTGAAATATCCCTCGGCAGCAAGCTGGACAGCAAGGAGACTGACGATGGGCTTTGTCAACGAAGCTGTCAGAAACAGAGTTGCGTCGGCGACAATCTCGCCGCCCCGATGACTGCATTCCAGCAATCTCTGATTGCCGCGCCCGGCTGAGACATCTGCCGCAGTAACCCCGGACCGCTGCAGGATTGACTGCACGCGTTGAACAGTTTCCCCAGACTGCATCATCTTGAATGCCCACCCGTACTCAGCGCTTCAGCGATTGAATTCGGGAAGAGCTTAACAGGTTGGAGTCTGTTGAAAATCCCCCAGCAGCGTTTGCAGGGCTCAATCTCAGGGCGGGGACATGCAGCGTGATCCCTGACGGCGGCGGTAAAACCATGTGCCGGCTGCAAACAGCCCCAGCACGATCAGCGAAGATGGTTCCGGCACGACATCTCCGAAGTCCGCAATTTCGTAAACACGAAAACCAGTCCCACTGTAGGACTCGTCATCCAGCAACTCCTGCGCGCCGCTGCCCTGCGATGCCGCAGCGAGCAACTCAACAGGGGAGGTGTAACTGCCCCCCAGTTCAAACCGAACGTAGTCGCCGAAATCGTCATACCCGGTTTCGCTGAGCTCCGCGACGTTTCCGCCAAGGCCCATCACTCCGTAAGCACTCAATCCGCCAGCCTGATTGATCGCCGCCGGATTGCCGAGAAAGTCGAAATCGCTCGGGTCGTCATCAAAAACCGCAGTGTTAGCCGAAGTTCCCGAAGAAACAGCTGTCGGTGCCGTATCCGAACCAGTGGGGTAGGCAAAATACTGGGATGCCGAGGGGTTGTAGTAGGCGGCCTTGTAGAACTCGTCCAGCGTTGGCAGAACGTAAACGCTGCGAGTGCTTCGCCACGGATTCGATGCATCGTAGTCATCGGGATGATCAATTGCGTTCCACTGCACGATCTCGCCGGTGCCGGAATCAACGTTGTATGCCGCGGCATTGCCGGTCTCTTCATTCATCCAGTTGACAAATGCCGCAGCCTGCCGGAACGTAATTCCCTGAGCGGGACGGTCAGCCACCGTGGAAAGCGTCGAAATATCCGGATCCTGCAATGCGTTGTAGACCGCGATCATTGAATTGCTGACTTCGGTCTTTCCCGCACGGAACGTGTATGCCACGCCACCATAGCCGGTCACAGTATCCGCCGCGTTGGCTTTGTCGCCAATGTCCACAAATTCCATTGTGAATGAATTCGCACCGGACCCGAAGGTGACAATGCCCGCTTCAGCCCATTGCGTGATGCAAAATGTCCAGAGCAGAAGCGAGTGAAGAATTGTCAGATGCTGAGAAGATTTCATGAACTGGAACATGTTGCCAGCCCCTCCCAAAACGGCGAAAGATGTTGCCCGAAAACAACAGAACCGTTTCAGTCTGGAGTGGCTCAAAAACCTCTCGCAAGAAGTTTCCCACGGGAATACCCCCGTGAGCAAAAACCCACACTTGCCAACATGCAACGAATCGCACTAATCGTTTCAACCTGCGCAACAGGACTGAGATCTGGTCTCCAGCCTACCGCCTCAAAACGGCCGCAACAGCCCGAAAGTGCAACCAATAGCTCTGCACGAGGTGAAGCGCCCCGTCCGTAACGCCAGCAAGAACAAGCTGGACGGAAACTCCGCGCTCCAGCAGAGACACGCGTCGACACTACCTAATCACCCTGATAAGTGCTCCGCAACTAATCGCCCGCTGAGCATAGCCCCGTGAATCGACCCGGAGCTGAAGCTGTCTCCGCAGCAGTACACTCCCGCTGTTGTCTTGCGGAAACCTTCGCGGCCACTGGAATCGCCGGGAGACTGAATCGGAAGGGCAAAGGGAATGGTGTCTGCGGCCACAAGCGACCACTGATTCACACTGGCCCCAAACCAGTCGCCTAACTGCTTGCGGGCGGCCACCTCCACTGCAGCCACCTCCGCGGAAGGCAGTCCACAGGTTGAAACACTGATTAACGACTGGCCCACCGGAGCATATTCGGGTGCGACATTGCTGATGACGCACATGTTATTGACGGGGCCCGCCTGTCGCCCTTCGCCGTTCAACAGCAGAATTGGGCGATCCACTGGTGCCTGCGGGGCGGCGAACTGCAGGCACATCGTGCCATAGCCCGTCTCCCGACAAACGGGCTCACCCGACAGCCGGACAGCATTGGGGCCGTCCACTGCCAGAACGACGTTGCGAGCGGTTAATCGCTCCCCACTGTCCAGCTCCACGCTGTTTGCAGATGCGGAGAGCACTCGTGAGTTCCGTCTGATCTGCTCGTCCGGAATCGACTCCGCGAGCTGTTTGGGGATTTCCTGCATGCCTCCGACCGGAACGGCAACATCGCCAGCGGCGAACATGCGAAACAGAAACCGAAAAAACTGACTCGACGTCTCGAGGTTGGGTTCGAGAAAGACTCCGGAAAACCACGGACGCAGAAACCGATCGATGAAATCCGCGGAGAACCCGTAATCCTGCCGCAGGAATTCATGAAGCGGAAGATCCGTTTCCGTGGCCGAACCAGCATCCGTTGCCCGCAACGTTGCCGCTCGCAGTCGCCCCAGCCGCAGGCGATCTGCGAATGTTCCAACCCCATTAAACAGGGTGCTGAACAGGGCTTGTGGACGTCTCCATGGATCAGCCATTTCAACGAAACGCTGCTGTGTTCGAATCAGCGCCCCCGGCTGAAATGGCCTCAAGTTCAGGCGTGCGTAGTCCAGTTGCCGTTGAGCTTCCGGATACGCTGTCTGCAGCACCTGGAAACCGGCGTCGATTCGGAAACCATCGATCTCCCGGGTGCGAACACGCCCACCCACTGCATCGCCAGCCTCCAGCAACACGACCGGAACCTGCCGCCGAACCAGTTCTTTGGCACAGCTTAGTCCAGCCAGTCCGGCACCGATTACCACGATTGGTTCAGAACGATTCACCCCTGCTCTCCAGCTGCAGACCTTTCCGCAGTCTGCGGAAACTCTTTGATATTTGTCAGTTTTCTTGGGTTTCCTGCGTCGACGTCGCCCGACTCGACATGATCTGATCGGACCAGATGCGCCACCCATTCCGGTCATCAAGTCGGACAGCAGTCAGCTGTGGAAATCGACCGGGCATCGCGACAAGGAGACGCCTGTTCGGCCGTGCCCGCCATTCAGTGGCTGATCCTGCCGGGAAATCTCCTTGTGGAATCTTAGCCACTGCGGAGAAACCGTCTCCGCAGGGCGGGCATCCGGAATTGAATTTGGGAAGATTTCACTTTCAGGTTACAGTCCAGCGGCGTGGATTTGCGTTCTGCAAACTCAATTCACTTTGTGGCGGGAAACTTCGTTATGCAGCAACTCCGTCCTGTGACCCGCCTGCGGTCTACAGTCTGCCGCGCTGGCGGTGTCCTGGTGGCACTGGTCCTCCTGCTGCCTGCGGCGGCAGACGAAACGACTCGCGATCGTCGCCATTTGTTGCTTGGTGAACGGCGAGCCGAGATCTTTGATTCGCTGAAGTCCGAACTGGTTGCTACGCGTGAATGGGCGCTTCAGCGAGGCCTGACCGATGCAGCCGCAGAGATTGACCGACAATTGAATGCGGCGGGACCGCTTTACTCGTCCAGTGAACTTCCAGCCCTGCTGCGTGCGGATGCCTCCGCACAACTTCCTCCGGTGGAAAGTCTGTTCCAGCAGCGAATGATTCGGATCCGTTCGGAACATGCGTCACGTCTGTATACGCTCGCCCGCTCGGCTCTGCGATCTGACTTCCCATCACTGGCCTTTTCAATGGTGGAAGAAGTCGTCCGTATTGATCCGGACCATCGGCTGGGGAGATCGATTCTCGGTGACGAAGTTTTTGTGGACCCGGCTCGCCGGGGCGAGCCCGGTTACAACGGCGAATGGGTCTCGGCATTTGAAAAACGCATGCGCAGCGGTCGCAGTCCTCATGTTGATCATCCTCGTTTTGGCTGGATCCCTGACTCCGCCGTGGATCGCTACGAAGAAGGTCTGCGTCCCTGGCGTGGCGACTGGATCAGTGAGGGACGGGAACAGGAACTGCGGCGAGACTTCCGCAGCGCGTGGGAGATCCCCAGTGAGAACTTTCTGGTCCGCACCAACGTGGGACTGGAGGAAGGTGTTCAGCTCAGCCGTCGGCTGGAACTCTTCCATGCCTGGTTCCGACAGCATTTCGCGGCATTCTTTGAAACGCCTGCCGAACTGGAAGACCGGTTTGAACGGACGGTTCGCAGTTCTCGTTCATCCCGCCCGCGTCCGCTCGAAGTCCATTACTTCGCGTCACGTGCGGAATATCAGGAACAAATGCGCGGCAAGCTTCCGCCCGGTATCGAAACCAACGGGTTGTACTGGCAACCAGACCGCACCTGCTACTTTTTCGACGACCCGGAATCCTCCGACTACTCCACCATGTATCATGAAGCCACCCACCAGATCCTCGATGTGGCCACCGCTGACGCAAGGCGAACGGCAGCGCGAGCGCTCGCTGCGAAGTTCCGCCAGCGTACCGTCGAAGAATGGACGCTCTGCAGCAAATCCAACTTCTGGATCATTGAGGGACTGGCATGCTACTTTGAATCATTTGCAGTCGGGGAAAGTGGAGAAATCTCGATCGGTGATCCCGCCTGGATTCGCTTTGATACGGCTCGGCAACGACTGCTGGATCCTGCATTTCATTTTTATTTGCCGGCAGAACAGTTCTTCGGGCTGGGCATGAATGAATTCCAGCAGCACCCGCAGATCAGTCCGCTCTATTCTCAGGCCTCCGGATTTGCCCACTTTCTGATGCACTACGAAGACGGACTCTACAGAGATCAACTGATTGAACTGCTGGCAGCCATCTACCGGCCAGATCCCAAAAATGTCCTCGCACAACCCTCGTTTTACCGGATTACCGGCGTCCGCTGGCAGACACTTGATCAGCAGTATCACGAGCACATGCGGAACCTCGAAGATCAACTACGGGCTCGGGCCGCAAAGTCACGGCAGCAATCGTCCCTGATCCCTGAACCATGACGGCTCCTCGGCGGAAAGTGTGCAGATTCCGCAAAATTGACATTGGCCGCCGGCAGAACTAGACTTTTCAAGGGTTTCGTGGGCCCGTCAGCCGGGGTGAGACGCTGATGCAAACAGGGCTTGGGAGCCGAAACGAAAAAACGAGCCGGCAGACAACATTTGCCGCCCGCCCCACCGCTTCTCACCGTCGACGTGCGCCTGATTTTCAAAGGTCTTTGTCCATGCGGCAGATTATCAACCTGACTCTGATCACTGCAGTGCTCTCGGTAGCCAGCACCCCTGCGTTCGCCTTCGCAGAGGGGGGACGAAAATCCACCAATATTCCGCGGTATGACGCGGCCGTCAACAAGGCGCTGGAATTCCTCCGCCAGGATCGGCCCTCAGGTCATGGTGGTACAGGTGTGCTGGTCGCCTACGCTTTGACAAAATGCGGTATCCCGGCTGCCGACCCGAAAGTGGCTGCCGGACTGCATGCTGCTGCCGGCAGATCAGCAGGTCCTACCTACAAACCAATTTCCGCCTACGACCACATTTATGGTGCGGGGGTTGACGCCATGCTCCTCGCCGACGTGGACAAAGAGGCATACGTCAACAATTTGCAGGTCATTGCAAATTACGTTCAGGCAGTGCAGCGTGGCGACGGTTCATGGAGCGACACCCCCCGCAATCCCGGGGATATCAGCATGACGCAGTATGCGGTGCTGGCACTTTGGGCATGCCAGAGAGCGGGCTGTCAGTTGTCCCCGGAATGCATTGAACGAGCAGCCAATTATCTGCTCAAAAGCGGAAATGGTGATGGCGGGTGGGGCTACCGTCCGGGCACCAACGTTGGTCCAGGGGGCGGATCATCAACCCACAACATGACCATGGCCGGATCCGGCTCGCTGGGTGTCTGCCGGCTCATGCTGCACGGCTCACGCGAGAAACCACAGCCGAAAGAGAAAAAAGAGCTTCTGTTCGGTGAACTGGAAAAGGTTGAAGAAGATGTGGATCCCAGCGTGGTTCCACCGGCATTCGAAGATCACAGATCCACAGTAGCTTCCGGAGTAATGGACAACCGCGTCGACCGGGCTTTTCAATGGAACACGCGAAACTTTCGCCCTGTCAGTAATGTCGAACACAAGGTCTATTTCTACTACTGCATCGAACGTGCTGCCGCAGTTGGCGAACTCAGTGACGTCAATGGTAATGACTGGTACACGGTCTACGGTGACGGGCTGTTAACGCTGCAGCAACAGGACGGCAGCTTTCCTACACACTCCGGGAAAGACAACGGAACTGCCCTCGCGATTCTTTACTACATGCGTTCCACGGACCAGATTCTGAAATCTTTGCTGGGCCGCGGGCAGTTGCGGGCTGACAAAGGGAATCCCTTTGGCGACAAGAAGAAAAAGAAGGAACCAACGGAACTTGACCTGCTTCTCGCCTCCATGGAAGACATCGACTTCTCCGCACTTGACGAAGTTGACGAAGAGATCGCAGACGACGTCGTACTCAGCGTCCAGTCCATCGACGACCCCAATGAGTTGATTGGGCAGCTGGACAGATTGAAGAAACTGATTCGACACCCCAGCGCCGAGGTTCGACGTTCTGTTTACTGGGCGCTGGGTCGGACCGGGAAATTCAGTCTGGTCCCGGAAATGCTCGAAGGCCTGAAAGATCCCAATGTGGATGTGAACGTGGAAGCCGAAATGGCGCTCAGGTTCATCTCCCGCCGACCCAATGGATTCGGTACTCCACTTGACCCACTGGGGGGGCTGACGGCCAGCGATCCCGAAGCGGATCGACTGCGGAATGCGACCGAATGGCGAATCCGCTCGTTCAAGAACTGGTCACAGTGGTACTATCGCAACCGTCCCTATGAAGACCGTGATCGACTTGATCAACTGCAGGCAGAAAGCTTTATCAAAGGCGATCGCTCAGGGGATTGAAGCTGTGCCCCAGAGAACACAGCCTTTCCCAGCTGGAAACGGCCTGTGGTGAACGCCCCCGCTGACGCGGACGTGCCCACCCTTCAACACACAGACGAACTCCCCAACAGTCCGGTGATCGCACCGCATGAATCGCAAACAGCCCGCAACAGAAAAACGGTTGCGGGCTGTTTCGTTTTTTCACCGGATTCAGACTGCCGCCTCAGTGCAGCAGCGTTTCGTACACGCTCCCGATCTGAACACCACCTCTGCCGGAAAGTGTTCCCCTCATCACTCAGGGAAGCGAATCGACGTCAAAATTCAGATAGACAACTCGACCTGGAATCAGTCTGACGAAGCGATAAGCAGTGGCTTCAATGTCGTTCACGTTTCGGCGGTGCTCCACGCGTACGACGTGAGAAACCCCGATGTCGAGCGGACGATTACTTTCAAACAGCCAGACGCCGCTCTGCAGCCGAATGCCGCTCATTCCATCGACGGAAATTGGCCATTTCTTCGTTGTACGGATCGCCAGCATACCGGCCCGCGGATGCTTTGCTGTGGGAACCGGATGTGACTGCCGGTAATAGGTGCGTCCCAAAGTCCCCAGCAGATGCAGTTTCTGGTTGGCTTCCAGAGAGCGCTGCTTGAACTCTTTCTTCGCCTTCTTCCTGGCTCTCATCTCCATCTGACGTAACGCTTCCTGCTCCATCATCTCCTCGCGAGTCATCGGCCGCTCACCCATTTGTGGTCGTGCCTGAGAGGGAGGCTGGGGCCTTGCCTGCGGCATTTGCGGCATTTGCGGCCGAGGTTGAGGAACAGCCTGGGGTTGAGGGAAAGGTTGGGATGGCCGCTGAAAAGCCATGCGATCGGAATCCAAATTCGAATCCCGAGGCATCGGCACTGGCGATTCAAACAAGTTTCCCGCCGTTCGATCTCCATCCGCGGCGATCGTAGAATCTCCGGCCAGGCACGGAAACAGACTCAGCAATACCAGAGTGCTGGAAAAGCGTTGTGTCAGTTTACTCATTTTGAAGGCTCACGCTGATAACTCAGCATCCCTGCTTCCGGCTCACAGATCGGAAAAACCGCCTCCTCGGTAAACTCCCTTGGATACCTTGGTTCTGGCCGCGCAAAATCTTGCGCATTCCTGAACCTAACGCGTGAATCGCAACACTCGACCACTATTCCTGCCCGTCAGCAGGAAACCGCGGAAAAAACGGGGGGAATTCCCAATCGAAAGCCTGGGTAAAGCCTGACGAATTTGCCGTTCGTTAGTATTCGCGTCAGGCTTCAGCAGAATCGATCGAGCCGACCAGATACACGGTCAGCGATCGTGCCCCATGCGCTCCAATCACCAGAGACTGTTCAATATCCGCCGTCTTGGACGGTCCGGAAATGAAGCCCGCATAGCGATTCTGGCCGACAGTCACCCGAGAATAGGCTTCATGCATATTGTTCACAATCGCTGCAGCCGGAACAACCAGGGCCATGTGCTGCGGAATGAAGTAGAGCACCCGGTGTGGAACTCCTTCATCTGTCACCCAGACCGCGCCGTTTTCGGCGACGGCAAGTTCTCCGTTCATCACAGCGAATTCCACGCTCTCATAGGCGACGGCATCAGATCCATCCGCAGTCAACCCGATACAATCTCCCACACCATCAACGAAGCTGCATCGAATCGCAGCGTCCGCCCACTGTGGCAGACTGCTCAGGTGCGTGTGCACTTCTGCCAACGAATCAACTCGGACAGCGGTGCCACCAACGAACTCAAGCACTTCTGAAAACTGTGACAAGGGATCTTCGTAGATCTGCCAGCTGTCCCGATGTTTTACTTCCGGAAGCGGTGCGGATTGGGGCAGTGCTTTACGGACTCTCGCCAAAATTTCTTCTCGAGAGCCGGCAGTTGAAGGTGAGTTCATGAATTCCTG
>Ga0075479_10000482_pt1 | contig 17140 bp, 13 predicted proteins | sample DEB08_DNA_8_FD_76341 | JGI IMG/M metagenome (GOLD analysis project Ga0075479, IMG submission 76341) | Aqueous microbial communities from the Delaware River and Bay under freshwater to marine salinity gradient to study organic matter... | ecosystem: Environmental > Aquatic > Marine > Coastal ... | reverse complement strand
CCCATCCAACGATGACGGCAACAACTCTTGCCCCACTTCGTAGCCATGGTCCGCCGAGTCCACTCGAAACTCGCGCACCCAGGACTGGGGTTCGCACCCCGCCTTTGGAACAACCGAACCACCAGCCTGCCGACGCCCTCCCAACTCAGCCACATGCCCGCGATCAGCACGAGACGATTTGGTGCGAGAACGATCACCAAAACCCAACTGCACCGCAGAGTAGCCGTCGCGATCAGGAGTCCGCACCTGGAGAACACGGCATGGACCAGCCTCAATCACGGTAACCGGCACAATGACGCCGTCACTGTCATAGACTTGCGTCATTCCAATTTTTCGACCCAGCAGACCTACAGACATTTGCCGCACCCGCTCCATTTACCAAAACCGACGGGCACAACACCCGCAGTCTCAATATCCAGCAAAACCGACCGAACCCGAACGAGACAGACCATGGCCCCACAGACCGCGGCCCGACGAATCGGGACTATGTAACGCCACCCAGCAAGAAAACCCACCGGGAAACTCACCCGCTCTGATGCAGTGCGCTCGAGAGTGAACCCATCGAGACCAACTGCACGGCGACCACTGAAGCCACCCGAGCAAACATCGCCAATGGAAAGGGACAAAAACCCGATCCACCGCCTGACCCGACCCAGCAACTCGCCTATCGCGAGCAAATTCGGATCGCACGATCAAACCACACCAAAGCAACCCCGGAGCAACCCCGGCAGATTACTTCGACACGGCCCGAATCTTGATATCTACACCCGCAGGCAGACTGAGCTTATTCAGCGCATCTACCGTCTTTCCTGTCGGCTGAACAATATCGATCAACCGCTTGTGTGTTCTGATTTCGAACTGCTCACGCGATTTTTTGTCAATGTGAGGACTTCGCAGAACGGTATACCGCTCCATACGCGTCGGCAACGGAACTGGACCGTGCACAATCGCACCAGTTCGCTTCGCGGTGTCCACAATGTCTGACGCCGACTGGTCCAAGACAGAGTGGTCATAGGCTTCCATCCTGATCCGAATGCATTCTTCCACAGCACCAGCCACCGTAAGTCACCTTGCAGTAAGAGTTTGAGTAAAACGGGCAAGACCCCGCCCGAAGGGGGAATCGCGTAGAGTACCGTCGACAATGGCGACTGTCAACGACGGTCGACAAGAAATCAATTAGTTCGGATTTTGAGACTGAAAACTTCAGTCACATCATCCCAGCAACCACTTCCCGTGGTGCGATCTCATATCTGGCAGGCTCCATTGAGTAAGAAGCGCGGCCCTGAGACAGGCTGCGAACCCTCCCAGAGTACCCAAACATCTCAATCAGCGGCGCCTCGCACTGCAGGGCACAAAGATCACCTCGACGGTCGGAATTGACAATGACGGCCCTGCGAGCATTCAGATCGCCCTGAATATTCCCAAGGAATTCTTCCGGAGTGGTGACTTCCAATGCCATGATCGGTTCCAGTACCTGCATATTGCCCTCCGTCCGTACGCGGCGGAATGCCTCTGCGGCAGCCATTCGAATGGCAACTTCGTTGCTCTCATTCTCTCTGAAATCCACCGCCTCAATCGTCAAAGCCAGTCCGAGAATTGGATGACCGAAATTCCCACCCGCCTCGGCTTCCTTCTGCATCGCCTCCTCCAACGCGCAATACAACTGCCGCGGCATTGACTCAGCAGGAAAACCCATATTCACAATCAACTCGCTGCTTTTGGGTATCTCGCGAGCACGGAGTGTCAAACCGAAACCGATCAGACCAGAAGGCAGTTGGCGGGAGAAATTCTCGTTGACCGTGATCTCACCAACCAGCTTTTCTCGGTAACTGACGCGCGGCTTGTGAAATTTCACCTTCAATCGGAAATCTCGCTCCATCCGATTCCGAATGATCTCCAGGTGCAACTCGCCCATGCCACTAATCACCGTCTGCCCCGTCTCCGAATTGCTGGAAACCCGAAACGTCGGATCCTGCTTCTCAAGCCGAACGAGCGTGTCTTCAAGCTTTTTGCGGTCCGCACTCGATTCCGGCTCAATAGCCATGGAAATCACCGTCTCCGGAAAGGCAATCGACTCAAGGGCGAGTGGCTGTTTGGGATCACACAGTGTGTCTCCCGTGGATGACTCGCGAGGACCAATAATGCCGCAAATGTCTCCAGCCTCGACGCTCTCAACCTTTTCCCGGGAGTCCGACTGGATGTGCCAGAGCTGCGTGACCATCTCCTTCTTGCCCAACCGAGGATTCCAAAGCTTGGAATTCCCAGTCAGCACTCCACTGTACACCCGAGCAAAATAGAGATCGCCATGCGTGTCCGCCTGAACCTTGAACACCAACGCACAGACCGGCTCCTCCGGGGAAGGCTTACGCTGCCCCTGCTCCCCCTCTTGTTTCCCGGATGGGATCACACCAGCAACCGGAGGCCGATCAATGGGTGAAGGCAGATAATTGCAGACGGCATCCAGCACGGGCTGAACCCCAATGAAGTCCAGTGAGGAACCACAGAGTACAGCCTGGTGCTCCCCGGAAAGCGTTGCCAACCGAACCGCCTCGTGAATCAAACTCTCTGGAATCTCAGCCTCTTCCAGACAGGCCACCATCAGCCCCTCGTGGTACAGCGAGAGTTCGTCCAGCACCTCACTGCGAAACAGCTCTGCATCATCACGATACTGCGCTGGAATCTCCTCAACTCGCATCTCGGCGCCGCGGCTCTCAGGCTCCCAGAACAACGCCTTCATCCGAATCAAGTCGATTACGCCGGAAAAACCATCGTCAGATGTGTCCGGACCGCTGCCAATTGGTCTTTGCAGTACGAGAGGCTTCGCACGCAGCCGAACACGGATCTGCTCCACAACCCGGTCGAAATCAGCCCCAATTCGGTCCATCTTGTTGATAAAACAAAATCGCGGCACTCCGTAACGATCAGCCTGCCGCCAAACCGTTTCACTCTGAGCCTCCACACCCTCAACAGCACTGAAAACCACGACAGCACCATCCAGCACCCGTAAACTTCGCTCAACTTCAGCGGTGAAATCGACATGCCCCGGCGTGTCAATCAGATTGATCTCGTGATCTTTCCAGGAACACTTCACGGCTGCTGAATAAATGGTAATGCCTCGCTCAGCCTCTTCCGGATCGAAGTCGGTCTGAGTCGTTCCGTCATCGACATTACCCATCCGGTGAGAAGCGCCGGCGTAGTAAAGGATCCGCTCGGTTGTGGTCGTCTTCCCGGCATCAATGTGGGCAATAATCCCAATATTTCTAATGTCTTTGATTTGCCGCATCTCAACACCCATTCCCTACAGAGCCACGCCGAACGGAGACAACATCGCAGTGGACATAAAAAAACGCCGAGCAGGCTGCTGAAATGCAGACCGCTCGGCGCTGTTTCGAATACCTGGCAGGACTCACCACGCGAAGTGCGAGAATGCCTTGTTCGCTTCCGCCATACGATGAACATTTTCACGCTTAGTCATCGCTGTGCCCTCGCGACGAAACGCAGCCAACAACTCGTCCGCCAGAGATCGGTCGACGGGGCGGCCCTTTCGACCACGGACTGCCTCCAGAATCCAGCGGATTGACAGTGCCTGCTGCCGCCGAGGATTCACGGGAGTCGGCACCTGATAGGTTGCACCGCCAACTCGCTTGGAACGAACTTCAATTGCCGGCTTCACATTTTCAACAGCCGCCTCAAAGACCCGCAAAGGATCCTCCTCCGGAACCTGCTTACTGATTTGATCCATTGCGCGATAGAACGCGTTGAGAGCGACGCTTTTCTTGCCGTCGTACATCAGGCAGTTGACGAATTTGGAGACCAGCATGCTGTTGAACCGAGTGTCGGGCTTCAACTGCTCCCGGCTGGCTGTGAACTTCTTGACCATCGAATTGCTCTCGCCGAATATCTCTCGCACCGCCCCAACCAAAACCGGAGGCGGTGAAAAACTGTTCCCTGCACAAATCATCCCGGAACACCCGAGATCGTATCATCGACTTCAGACCACTCAGCAGGCCAGCGAACAACCAATGTGTCGCAAGCCAGCCAGACCACAGCAACGCCTACTTGCCACCCTTTGGCCGTTTCGCACCGTAACGGCTGCGCGACTGACGGCGATCAGACACTCCCAGAGTATCCAATACGCCACGGATGACCTTATATCGCACACCGGGAAGGTCGCGAACACGACCGCCACGCACCAGTACGATGGAGTGTTCCTGCAGGTTGTGCCCCTCGCCCGGAATATACGCGGTGACTTCTTTCCCGTTGGAAAGCCGGACCCTCGCGACTTTTCGCAGAGCAGAGTTAGGCTTCTTGGGCGTGACAGTCTTCACCTGCAAACAAACACCACGTTTCTGAGGACATCCCTCCAGCACGGGTGACTTAGACTTTGCAGACTGCTGCTTTCGCGGCTTCCGAATGAGCTGATTGATCGTGGGCATAGGTCGCCAGACACAGACAAAAAACACAGGAAATAGAAATTTAGGCGGCTATGGACCGCGAAACGGGAAGCGGGGCAGTGTACCCCTGCTTCTCATGATCGTCAACCGCCTTATAACTCGTTCATCGTATTGGGCGATATTCGCAATTCAGAGGCACTCCGCGGCCGATGGCCCGCCGGGATTTACCATCGTCAGGAATCCGCCCCCCGCCTGCCTTCTCAGCCGTCAAGAGTATCCGGGCTGAGATCAGCAAGGAATGGTGTCGACGGACGATCCGTCTCCGGTCGTCGAGCACCAAAGTCGGCTGCACCCATGAGATCCTGGCGAGCGGCAGCCATTCGTGCCCTCGCCTCCTCCTGCTCACGCAGGGCCGAATCATGAATGCGAACCTGAGCATCCTGGTGCAGTCGGAATCCGGTCCCTGCCGGAATGAGATGCCCCAGAATGACATTTTCTTTCAAGCCAACCAGTTGGTCTGAACGTCCGCCCAGTGCAGCTTCAGTAAGAACCTTGGTGGTTTCCTGGAAACTGGCCGCAGAAATGAAACTCTCGCTGGATACCGCAGCTTTGGTGATCCCGAGCAACTGCGGACTGGCCTTGGCTTTCCGCAAAGCCGCATATTTAATGGGCTTCGACAACTCTGCATTCACCTCATCAATTTCGGAGATGGGTACCTTGTCACCCTCTTCGTAATCCGAATCACCCGGCTCCGTGATACGGCCCATGGACTCCAGAGCATCATTGACACGCTTCAACTCAAACTTGTCGATCAGAACGCCCGGCAACAGGTCTGTGTCACCAACACTGTCGACACGAATCTTCCGCAGCATCTGAGACACGACGATTTCAATGTGCTTGTCGTCAATCTCCACACGCTGGGCACGATAAACGTTTTGGATCTCATGCAGCAGGTACTGCTGCACCTCTTCCGGACCACTCACTCGCAGAATGTCCTGCGGGACCAGCGGACCACGGACGAGTGCGTCTCCCGCGTGCACCAGGTCACCCGAATGAACCTGCAGGTCCTTGCCGTGCGGAATCACATGCTCAACCTCGGTCCCGTCTGCAGCCTTGATCACAACGAGCCGTTTGCCGCGTTTCTTCTCAGCAGGGAGTTCCACCTCGCCATCAATCTCAGCAACCACAGCCGGATCTTTCGGCTTGCGAGCTTCAAAGAGTTCGGTGACGCGGGGCAGACCACCCGTGATATCCTGAGTACCTGACGATTCGCGAGGCGTTTTGGCCACGACCGCTCCGGCACTGACCGAGCTGCCGTCTCCCACTTCGATACCCGCCCCTTCCGGCAGATAGTAGAAGTCGAGGATTTTTCCGCTGCCGTCTTCCACGACAACCTGCGGATGCAGCCCGCCCTTGTGCTCAATTACTGTTCGGCGAAGTGTACCGGACCCTTCCTTTTCAACTCGAATTGACTGCCCTTCGACGCAGTCTTCCAGTCGCACCCGACCGCCGACCTGAGCAATAATTGGGATTGCGTGCGGATCCCAGTCACAAAGCACGTCGCCAATACTGACTAACTGATCCTCTGCAACCTGCAACACGGCACCGTTGGGAACCCGTTGAGTGTCAACTTCACGGCCACGATCGTCGACGATTGCCAACTCTCCGTTTCGACCGAGCACAACCTGGCGGCCCTCGGAGTTGATCACGCTGCGAATGCGGGTAAACCGCACTTTTCCGGCTCGTTTCGCAACCATCTCACTCTCTTCCACCGCGGTGGTCCCAATACCACCCATGTGGAACGTCCGCATCGTCAACTGTGTACCGGGCTCTCCAATACTCTGTGCCGCAATAATGCCGACGGCCATTCCCATTTCAACGAGATCGCCGGTGGACAGGTCCATGCCGTAGCAGCGCTGGCAAATGCCCAGTGGGGCTTCACACGTCATCGGGCTGCGAACCTGGATTCGTTCCAGGCCCATCTCTTCGATCTGGCGAGCCTTTTCGACCGTGATCATCTCGCCTTCGCGGACAATGGTCTCTTCAGTAATCAGGTTGACAATATTGGTTCGGCTCACGCGACCGCGGATCGCATCGGCCAGACTCACCTCAACCTTCTCACCACGATAGACAACACCGCGTGTCAACCCCTTGGTCGTGCCGCAGTCTTCGCAGGTCACCACCATGTTCTGACAAATATCGGCAAGCTTTCGGGTCAGATATCCACTGTCCGCAGTCTTGAGTGCGGTGTCCGCAAGACCCTTGCGAGCCCCGTGCGTTGAACTGAAGTATTCGAGGACGGACAGCCCCTCGCGGAAGTTGGACTTAATTGGAGTTTCGATGATCTCGCCACTCGGCTTCGCCATCAACCCACGCATTCCCGACAACTGCTGAATCTGCCCAACACCACCTCGAGCACCGGACTGGGCCATGAGATAAATTGGATTCACGTAGACGCCCTCGTCACGCTCGTCTGCCTTCAGTTGCTCCATCATCGATTTCATGATGGACTCGCGAGCGTGTGTCCAGGTTTCAAGGACCTTGTTGTAGCGTTCCTTGTCCGTAATGACGCCACGCTCGAACAACTTCATCAGCTTCAGGACAGCCTTTTCGGAGTCAGCAATCTCCTGCTCCTTATTCGGCGCTGTACACAGGTCGCTGATTCCAAAGGACAGACCACTTTCGGTGGAGGTTCGGAAGCCAAGACTCTTCATGCGATCGAGCAACTCGATTGTCTCGCGCCGCCCAAGCTCCAGATAACAGTCCGAAATCACGCGAGCAAGGTCTTTGCTGCCCATCGTGATGTTATAGAAAGCCATCTTGGCTGGCAGCACATCGTTGAAGAATATTCGCCCCGGCGACGTTTCCACCAGTCCACCCGAACGGAAATTCTCTTCTCCATCACCCTTGACACGCTTGCCTCTCGGCAAACGCACGCGAACTGTGGCGTGTCGACTGACCCGACCCTGCTGGAAGGCCATGAACACCTCGTCGGTGGACGCAAAGACCATCCCATCGCCAACGTGGTCAGCTTTCTTCAGAGTCTGATAGTAACAACCCATGACGATGTCCTGGGACGCACTGATAATCGGAGATCCGTTGGCCGGGCTGAAAATATTGTGCGTCGACATCATCAGAGTCGTGGCTTCAACCTGAGCCTCCATCGAAAGTGGCAGGTGTACGGCCATCTGGTCGCCGTCAAAGTCTGCGTTGAATCCCTTGCAGACCAACGGATGAAGTCGAATGGCATTCCCTTCCACCAGCACCGGTTCAAACGCCTGAATACCGATACGGTGCAACGTCGGTGCTCGGTTCAACAGCACGGGATGATTGCGAATCACTTCGTCGAGAATATCCCAGACGTCCTCGTCCCGGCGCTCCAGCATTCGCTTGGCACTCTTGATCGTATCTGCGTGGCCAAGGTCCTTCAGACGGCGAATAACGAAAGGCTGAAATAACTCCAGTGCAATCTTCTTGGGCAGCCCACACTGGTGCAAACGCAACTCAGGCCCCACGACAATCACACTACGAGCAGAATAGTCGACACGCTTCCCAAGCAAGTTCTCGCGGAATCGCCCCTGCTTTCCCTTGATCATATCGGTCAGGGATTTCAACGGACGATTGGATGAACCCAGAACCGGACGCTTGCAGCGGTTGTTGTCAAACAAGGCATCAACAGACTGCTGCAACATTCGCTTCTCGTTGCGAACAATCACTTCTGGCGCATTCAGGTCAACAAGTTTCTTGAGCCGGTTGTTGCGGTTAATAATACGGCGATACAGATCGTTCAGGTCACTGGTGGCAAAATTCCCGGAATCCAACAGGACCAGCGGTCGAAGATCCGGAGGAATGACCGGTATCACATCCAGAACCATCCAGTCCGGTCGATTCTCACTGTCGCGGAGAGCTTCCACGATCTTCAGACGCTTGATCAGATCCTTGGTTTTCTGCTGAGCCGTGGTATTGGCCAGATCCGTGCGCAACTCTTCCGATAACTCTCGCAATTGCATTTGCCCCAGCAACCTCTTGATCGCCTCGGCACCCATGCCAATTTCGAAGTTGCCGTCACCAAAGTCTCGCCGCGCCTGCCGAGCCTCTTCTTCGGTCAGCATCTGACAACGCTCCAGCGTTGTCTCGCCCGGATCGATCACCACGTAATCCTGAAAGTAAATTACTTTCTCAAGAGATGTGGTCTTCATGTTCAGCAGCGCGCCAAGTCGGGAAGGCATCGACTTGAAGAACCAGATGTGAACAACGGGGGCCGCCAGTTCGATATGCCCCATTCGCTTTCGGCGAACGCGACTATGAGTCACCTTTACACCGCAACGATCACAGATCATTCCTTTGTATTTCATCCCACGATACTTACCGCAGGCACACTCCCAGTCCTTCTCAGGACCGAAGATCCGCTCACAGAACAAACCGTCACGTTCCGGTCGGTAAGTTCTGTAATTAATCGTCTCGGGCTTCTTCACTTCGCCGAATGACCAGCTGCGGATGTCCGATGGACTCGCAAGACTAATCTTTACTGCGGCGTAGTCATTGACGCGATCAAAAGTACCTTCACTGACGCTCACGCGCTCTTCTCCCTTTTTCGGAGCCCTGTTGTTTCGATGATTCCACTCGATGCAACCGCGGGTGCATCATACAGTCTCTGGCTGCTATACAGTCCGGCTGCTCACCGGCTCTCAAGTCACAGCTTTTTCCAGCTGCAGATTCAGGCAGAGACCACGAATCTCGTTGTTCAACACGTCGAAACTGGCGGGGGTGCCAGCCTCCAGAGTATTCTCGCCCTTGACCATGCTCTCATAGATCTTCGTTCGACCTTCAACGTCGTCACTTTTGACCGTGAGCAGCTCCTGCAGGATGTACGCGGCCCCGTATGCCTCGAGCGCCCAGACTTCCATCTCACCAAACCGCTGCCCGCCAAACCTCGCCTTGCCACCCAGCGGCTGCTGTGTGATCAGCGAGTAAGGGCCGGTCGCTCGAGCGTGAACCTTGTCGTCAACAAGGTGGTGCAGCTTCAACATGTAAATCTGACCAACCGTTGTCTTCTGCTCCATTCTCTCACCGGTTCGGCCATCGTGCAGAAATGCCTTACCCTCTTCCGGCAGCCCTGCCTCCCGAAGTGCCTCACGAACTTCCTCTTCAGTGGCGCCGTCGAATACCGGACAGATGGCACGATAACCCAGCTTGCCGGCGGCCCAGCCGAGGTGAGTCTCCAGAATCTGTCCCACATTCATACGACTCGGAACACCCAGTGGATTCAGGATAATGTCCACGGGAGTCCCGTCCTCAAGGAACGGCATATCCTCTTCCGGAAGCACCTTGGAAATAACCCCTTTGTTCCCGTGGCGTCCGGCCATCTTGTCACCGACAGAAATCTGTCGCTTCGATGCCACGTAAACCTTGACCATCTGCAGCACACCACTCGGCAGCTCATCGCCGCGTTTCATGCTGTTCACACGATGGTCTTCAGTATCAATCACATCCTCCACAGATATCCAGTTTTCGCTGAGCATGCGGCGTGCTGCCGTTTTCTTCTGCGGTGTGCGGATATCCATCTCGTCAAAGTGGCTACGGAATCGTCGAGCGAATTCAGCAACCGAACCTGAATCGTCCAGCGTCTTCAACTCGCGGCCGTCAGCATCCACAACCGGCTGCCCAAGCACCCCTTCAAACTCACCGAGGAATGCCTTGAATGCCTCCGCAATCTTTGCATCAGCCTCTTCTTCAGCCTTCTTCAGCGAATCTTCGAATCGCTTTCGCTCAACGTCCGACAGGCTCATTCGGCGAGAGAACACTTCGGTGTGAATGACTATGCCGCTGACACCGCTGGGGACTTCGAGACTCTCGTTCTTAACGTCCTCGCCAGCACGCCCGAAGATCGCATGCAGAAGTTTTTCTTCCGGAGTCAATTCTGACTTGGCCTTCGGAGAAACCTTCCCAACGAGGATGTCGCCCGGACTGACGCGGGTCCCAGTCTTGACAACCCCTGTTTCATCAAGATGCCGCAACGCCTTCTCGCTCACATTTGGAATATCGCGAGTGAACTCTTCACGGCCAAGCTTCGTCTCGCGAATTTCAACGTCGTATTCGTCGAGATGAATGGATGTGTAAACATCTTCCTTCACCAGTCGCTCGGACAGGATGATGGCGTCCTCAAAGTTGTAACCCTGCCACGACATGAATGCGACCAGCACATTTCTGCCGAGTGCAAGCGAACCATTGCGAGTGGCAGCGCTGTCGCAAAGCACCTGACCCTCTTTCACCTTGTCGCCAACACTGACGATTGGCTTCTGATTCAAACAGGTTCGCTCGTTCAGACGCACATACTTCCGCAGCGGAAATCGGCGACCGTCAATCTCAACACAGTCCCCGTCGACGTATGTCACCCGACCACTCTTTTCGGCACGCAGAACCATGCCGGAGTTCCGTGCGACGTAATCTTCCATGCCGGTGCCCACCACGGGACGCTCGGCAATCAACAGCGGCACGGCCTGCCGCTGCATGTTTGACCCCATCAAGGCACGGTTTGCATCGTCATGCTCGAGGAAGGGAATCAGTCCTGCAGAGACACCGACCATCTGACACGGTGCAACGTCGATGTACTGCACCTCGTCCTTGCTGATCCAGACCACGTCGCTCTTGAAACGAGCCAGAACACGATCCTGAACCAGCGCCCCATCTTCCACGGGAGTATCGGCCGGACAGACGAATGCCGACGATTCCTCGTCCGCTCGCAACCAAACCACCTCGTCGGTGACTTTTGCCCCGGAAACCACGCGGTACGGGGAAACAAGGAACCCATAGTCGTCGACTCGAGAGTAGATCCCAAGACTACTGATCAGCCCGATGTTCGTTCCTTCCGGCGTTTCGATCGGACAGATACGACCGTAGTGGGAAATGTGAACGTCTCGAACTTCAAACCCAGCCCGCTTACGATTCAACCCGCCCGGCCCGAGTGCACTCAGACGACGCTCGTGAGTCAGCATTGAGAGCGGATTGGTCTGGTCAACAACCTGGGACAACTCACTGCGACCATAGAAAAAGTCAATCGCAGCCGAAACGCTCTTGGGATTGATGAGCGTCCGAGGAGTCATTGTCTCCGCTTCCTTCACGCTCATGCGTTCCTGAACCGTTCGACGCAGCTTCAAAAACCCCTTGCGAATCTCGTCTGCGCCCAACTCGTCAATGGTTCGCAGGCGACGATTGCCGAGATTGTCAATGTCGTCAATGTAAGCAGAACCATCCCGCTTTCGCAGACTTACGATGTAGCGGATTGCGTTGATAAAATCAGCAGGGTTCAGAGTCATCTCTTCGTCAGAAACGTCCTGCTGGAACTTGCGATTGATGCGAAATCGCCCGACACGTCCAAGCCGGTATCGATTGACATCAAAGAACTTCTCCCTGAACAGGTCCGAAGCCTTGTCAAGATTTGGAGGATTTCCGGGCCGCAACCGCTGATAAATCTTCAGCAGGGCATCTTCGTGAGTTGACGTGCTGTCCTCAGCCAGAGTCTTCAGGATCAGCTGATCGCCAACGTCAGCCTTCGCAATCACTTCAAGTGACTTCACGCCACTGGTGAGCAATTCCTCCGCAACCGTGTCGATAATTTCACTGCCGGCGTCCACAATAATCTCGCCGGCCCGATCATGATCAGCCGGAAAGACAACGTCCTCAACTGCGAAGGACCCGAGCAGATCTTCCGCGGTGGTCTTGCTACTGATCTTGAGACTGCTGGTCGTGTAAAATAACCGCAGAATGTCCGCACTTGATGAATGCTCGGGAGACATTGCACGCAACAACGTCAGAGCCGAAAATTTTCCGCTCTGGTCGATGCGAACGCCAATCGCATCCCGCTTACTGACCAGTAATTCAATCCAGCTGCCCCGCTCAGGAATAATCCGGCAGCTGTGCGTCTTGCGATCACTGCCCGCACTCTCCTCAGCCATCACAAAGTCGACACCGGGAGACCTGTGCAACTGGCTGACCACAACGCGCTCAGCACCATTGATGATGAACTCGCCACCACCAATCATGATCGGGATATCCCCAAGATAGACTTCCTCCTCCACCGGTTCCTGCTTTGTCAGCCGCAGGTAGACGCGGAATGGCATCCCATACGTCAGCCGCAACTGACGACACTCCGCCGGGGAATAACGAGGCTTGCCCAACTCGTACCGCAGATACTCCAGACGAAACTCGCCATTGAAGCTCTCAATCGGAAATACTTCACGGAGGATCGACTCCAGACCGATGTCGAGTCGATCGCGGCTCGGCACATCAGCCTGCAAAAACCGCGAGTACGAAGCGGTCTGAATGCGAGTGAGCCCGGAAATCTCGTATTCGGACTTGATTGAGCCGAAATTACGAACAGCATCCTCGTCGATGGTACGAACGGACGGTACCGGCATGCGAAACCCTGCCTTAGATTCCAAAACCAAGACCATGGGCAGTTTGAAGCACGAATGAGCTTCCCTGCCTGAGGCCCGAAAAATACGAGGACGGAAGATCGCCGCCTCGCGTCTATCCCCACCTTGATCACCTGACTGGTCGGTCAACTACGCGACACAACCAATTTGACGCAACCAACCTGACACAACCAACCAGACACGACCAAACTGACACCACCACCTTGACACAACCGACTTTACAAAGCCGGCCGGCCCGACCGAATCAACTTACATCGACTGCAAAACCCCAACCAACACTGCAGTCGACACTGCTATCAGGAAACCGTCCAGAGCCACCACGCCCGGGAAGACTCGACAGCACGCAGATGCTCCTGCCAGACCACCATTGAAACACCGGAAACGCACCCCAGCCCAGACAACTTAACCGCCCCCGGGCACCTAAGATTAGCAAATCCCCGTGCGGTGGGAACCCTCTACACGCCCGCAGCAAGGACTCCCCAAAACCGGCGAATCCCCGCATTCTTATGGCGGAGACCATGAAGAACACAGCAGCAGGAGAAACCCGGCTGCTCAAACAATCGCCTGCATTCAGCGCGCAACGAAAGGCACCTGCCAGTTCACTAACAGTTGCCTGTAAGAAAGCCCAAGTTGTATTCTGTTCCAATACCGTTGCTGAACACGTGGTGCAGTACCCCAGCCTGAGGAACACCGGAACTTCCCCGGCGACAACCGCCGGAAATGCAATTGCCGGGATGGGCCCAGGTCCATCCCGGCTCTTGCAAACGAAAAGCTCTGCTACACTACGCCTGGTCTCACTTCAGCTCGACCTCACCGCCAGCCTCTTCGACCTCTGCCTTCAACTTCTCCGCATCCTCTTTGGACAGACCTTCTTTCAGCGGCTTGGGAGCACCTTCCACGAGTTCCTTGGCCTCTTTCAGACCCAGCCCGGTTGCGCCACGCACAACCTTGATCACAGCAATCTTCTTTGCTGAATCAAAACCGGACAGAATCACGTCGAACTCGGTCTTCTCTTCAGCAGCAGCCTCGCCGCCACCAGCAGCAGCGACCATCACGGCACCGCCACCTGCTGGCTCGATGCCATGGACTTCCTTCAGATAGTCCACAACCTTCTTCGCGTCGAGAAGTGACAAACCGACGATACGATCGCCCAGTTCCTTTGTTGCATCATCAAACTCTGTTGCCGCTTCCGCAGACATGACCAAACCTTTCTCTATTCAGTAATAAGCTCAGAGTAACAAGCTTCTCGTAAAGCTATTTCTTTCAAAACCCAAATTTCCCAAGCGACTCCGCTCCGGCACAACCGCCGTCTACGCCTCGTCCTTCTCGGAAATTGTCTTCAACTGACCAGCAAGCTGACCTCCGGGACTCTGCATACATCCAGCAATCTGTGCACCCGGTGCCAACATCAGACCCGCAAGTTCGGCAATCGTCTCCAAACGCCCCTTGCTCTTGCTAAGCGCTTCAACCCCACCAGCGTCAAGAGTCTGCCCCTCAACCGTTCCACCCTTAATGGTAATGGTGTCGATCTCGTCAGCCCACTTGGCAACGCAGCGTGCCAGAGCAACGACGTCTTCGGAGCCCCACACCAGCGTACTCGGCCCGGACAGCAAGGAGTCGAGACCCGCGACACCGCGACCCTGCAGCGCCATGGCGGCGAACGAGTTGCGGACCGTCAGGGCTGACACGTTGTCCGATCGCAAACCAATCCGAAATCGATTGGCACTGATCGCGTCTACCCTGGACACGTCAATCACGATAAAGTCACTTGCGTCACCAATGCGATCACCGATCGCCGCAATTTCCAGGTCTTTAATCTGACGACTCATGTCTCACCCAATCCAACTTGAACACGCTGTCTCACAACAGTGACGGCAGAAACAAAACTCAAATCGCCACAGAAATTGACGGCATCATCGTGGCTGAGAGCACCATCCCACGCAGATACGCCCCTTTGGACGAATTCGGCTTCAGACTGCGTATGAATGCCATCAAGGACTCGATGTTCTCACTCAGCAACTGCTCGTCGAACGACAGTTTGCCGACAATACAGTGCACATTGGCACCGTTGTCCACCCGAAACTCAACCTTACCAGCCTTGTATTCCTTTACTGCGGTCGCCACGTCCTGAGTCACTGTGCCAGCACGTGGACTGGGCATCAAACCGCGAGGGCCAAGGACTCGCCCCAGCGGTCCAACCACGCCCATCATGTCCGGTGTCGCAATGCACACGTCGAAGTCGAGCCAGCCGCCCTTCACCTTGTCCGCCAGATCCTTGCCACCGACATGGTCGGCTCCTGCACCCTCGGCAACAGCAACATTCTCGCCCTGAGCAAAAACCAGCACACGCTGAGTCTTCCCGATCCCGTGAGGCAGAACGATACTACCGCGAATAATCTGGTCCGCTTGCCGGGGATCAACCCCCAGCCGAACCGCAATCTCCACAGTCTGATCAAACCCGCAACGACTGATGCCATTCGGCAGTGAGTCCTCGAGCGTCTTCAAAGCCTTGACAGCTTCCGTAAGACTCACAGTTCCCAACTCCGCAGACTTCTTCTGCAGAACCCTCATTCGCTTTGACAAACCAGCCATATCTCAACACCCGAATTCTTCAGGAGATGAATCAAACACCAACAAACAACGCCGCGTCGCTCAACCGACGACCTCGATCCCCATGCTGCGAGCAGTCCCGGCGATCATTCGAACCGCCTGATCGACACTCGATGCATTCAAATCCTCGTACTTCTTCTTCGCGATCTCTTCGAGCTGAGCTCTACTGACCGTACCCACCTTGTTCTTAAGCGGATTTTCTGACCCCTTCGCGATTCCTGCCGCCTGCTTCAACAATACAGCCGCCGGAGGGCTCTTGCAGATAAACTCGAAGGAACGATCATTGAAGACCGTAATTACCACCGGAACAGTGACGCCCATCAGCTCACGAGTCTTGTCGTTGAACTGAGACACGAACTGCCCAATGTTGACACCGTGAGGCCCCAACGCAGTACCGACCGGAGGAGCCGGCGTCGCCTGACCACCCGTTACCTGCACCTTGATCTGGGCTGTGACCTGTCGCTGCTTACCCATGACAAACCGTTCCGAATCTATTCCGTTGCCCGCGAGACACGGACAACATGGCTCCAGAAAAACTCAACAACCAACTCGAACGCCCTGCACAAAGCAGCGGCCCGCCTCAACAATCAGATCAACTCGACCTGCCAATGATCCAATTCCACCGGAGTCGATCGGCCGAAAATCTCAATCAGCACAGAGACCTTGCCGCTGTGCTCGTCGATTCCCTCGACCCGACCCTCGAAATTCTCGAACATCCCCTCATTGATCTTCACGATCTCGCCAACCGAAACACCAATTCGTACCTTCGGCGAAGCGACACTCTCTTCTGACCCGCGTCCGAGCATTCGATCGACTTCGTATGGCTCCATCGGCAAGGGCTTGCCAGCGGCACCCGCAAAGTCACCAACACCGCTGGTATCCCGTACAAGATACCACGTCTCATCATTGAGCGCCATCTCAATCATGATGTAGCCGGGAAACAGTTTCCTCTCCACTTCACCGCTCTTGGCACGTGAGTCAACCACCCTCTCCGAAGGGATCACGATCTCGCCAAAGTGCTTTTCGAGTTGCTCCAGCTTAATCTTTTTCAGTAACGCCTCGCGAATGGTCCGTTCACGGTTCGTCTGCACCTTGAGCACATACCACTCTTTCCCCGAACCATTGTCGCCTTCAGCCTGCATCATTGACTCCCCAACAGAATTTCGCTCTCCGATTGACGACTGGCAGCCGGAAATCGCTTTGAGTCAAACTTCACTCACATCTCGTTGAAGCCAATGGCCTGAAACAGGGCTCGCCAAACCAGATCAACTAAAAACAGGAATGCCCCAAGACAAAACATCGTCACTACCACGACGATCGTCGCCTGGATGACCTCTTGACGTGCAGGCCACGTAACACGGAGCAACTCCGCCTCTACCGCAATCAAAAAATCAGCAAATCGCGCGTAATGAATCGCCCGAAACGCAACCCACGCAGCAAGCCCCCACAACACCAGCGGGATTGCAACCCTGAGGGACTGCCCCCATGTCATCAACGGACCACTGCCGAGCGTAATGCAACCGAAAGCAGCCACCACGGCAATTCCGAAAAATGTGAACTGACGCACCATTCTACCCTGATTCGCCTTGTATAGACTCACAGAGAAGAGTTCAGGCAATAACGCTTTCGAACCACTCTTGCCGGACATCGATCAGAGATCCCCTACAAACTCACGCGGCCACCAGGCACGCCGGGAATACC
>Ga0075479_10000481_pt1 | contig 17146 bp, 8 predicted proteins | sample DEB08_DNA_8_FD_76341 | JGI IMG/M metagenome (GOLD analysis project Ga0075479, IMG submission 76341) | Aqueous microbial communities from the Delaware River and Bay under freshwater to marine salinity gradient to study organic matter... | ecosystem: Environmental > Aquatic > Marine > Coastal ... | reverse complement strand
ACGGAAGCCCGAGCCATTTCCTCCTGGTCGGGCTGGCTGGCCCAGCCTGACTCCGCATTAAGAATTTCTGCTTCGTCGCCTTCGCCGGTGGTGGCCTTGACGGCGACGGACCACTGGCCTGCTTCAAGCGCTGTCAACGGGGCCTCCCAGACGCCGCTGGATGTCTCCGAAGGAGTGCCGCTGAGTTCCAGTTGTTCGCCTGATGGCGAAGTAACGACAAAGTCCACCTCGGCATTGTCGCTGGGTTCGAAAACACTGCTCAGGACTTCGGCTGTCAGCAGCATCGCCCCCGTGCCGATTCCACTGTCCTCGCGAACCGTGACGTTCAGGCGTCGGGGAACGTCGGCAACCAGCCAACGAATCATCTGCCGGCTGGCTCGTGCATGATCGCTCAAATCATCGTCCGCAGATTCGGCCGTGGGACTGACACTGGTCTCCAGCGGCAACGGACTCTCCATTGCGGCCTGGTACTCGTTCAAGCCCTGACGAAGCCGCCATCTCCAGAAGTCACCGACACAGAGTGCACCTGTCCGGCCTCGCCCGAATCGCTGGGTCACCAGGGCGGGCCACCTGGTTCCGGTGGCGTCTTCAACATGTGACATCACAACGGCACCCGGACGCACGTACCCGGTCGGATTGAGGGTGAGAAATTCCGGCATCTCTGCCAGTCGCTCCTCTTCCAGTTGTTCATCGTCCCGCAGCCTGACCCACGGCTGAAGCCAGCCATCGCGGGTGAGTGTGATTCGCAGGGGAGTATCAGGAAAGTCGGCAGGGCGACTCAGATCGACCGGCAGCAGTTCACCGATCTGTGTGCGATCGAAATTCCCCTGGCGGAATGACTCCTGACCACCCAGCATCAGAAAACCGCCACCCCGGCGGGACACAAAATCGTGAATCAGAGAGTGTTGGTCGGCTGTGAAAAAGTCAGCTTCCACATCATCAATCACCAGTGCATCGTATCGGAACAGCTCTTGTGCAGTTTCCGGGAAACCACCGGAGAGTTCGTCGCTGTCCTTTGTGTTCAGACGCACCATCACCGCCTCGTCGTATTCTTCTACCGTATCCGGGTCGGCACGATCAAAGCCCCGAAACAGTGAGTTCGCAGACTCTCCCTCGCGTCCGCGGAAGTCAAAGCGGGCTTCCTTGCGAGCAATGCGGATGAGAGCAACGAGGTCCAGCTGCGTATCGGTCTGCACGGCACGACGCAGGAATTTGAAGTCCCAGTTTGGCCGACCGGAGACGTAGAGGATTCGTCGAGGCTCTGAGCCGCGATCGACACTGATCAGACGGCTGTTGTTGATCTCCGTCGCTTCCTCGACAGGGGTGCCGTCCGACTCATTCAACAGCGCAGTGCGGACTCGATAAAAGACAGTCCCCCGCTCTGTCGGTCGATGTGTGAAGCGAATGGGTTCCGTTTCTGCTGCAGCGCGTATTTGAGTCTCGAGCGGCACGCCGGATGCGTCTTCCAGGGTGACTGAAATGCGACCGTTGACCTGACCCTCTGTGTGCGGAGTGACGAGCACGGTCAGGGGGGCATCATCAAATGCTGACTGCGAAGTGCTGATTTCGCCAACGGAAATGTCTGGCAGCTGGTTGTTCTCGCCGGGCACAACCACGTGGATCGGTGGCAGTTGGCGGAGGATATCGGGGTCCGGGACAGCGTCTGTTGAGTTCCCGTCGGTGAGCAGGACAATGCCCGCCAGAGGTTGTCCCTGATAACGCTGCTGCAGACTCTGCAATGCTGTTCCAAGAGACGAGGCCGCACCGTCGAATGTGACGTCTGAAAGCTGTTCCAACTGCAACAGACGGTCGGCAATCGTGTAGCGGCGAAGTTCGAAGTCCTGGTCGAGTTCGGTCAGCCAGCCCGCGGGCTCTGTTCGTTCGCCCCGTTCGAGGGTCGCTTTCAGTTCATCCGCGCGTGTTGAGGTGGCGTCCTGAACGCCGATCAGATGGCTGCGACTGACGTCCGCAACAACCGCCAGCACATTGGCTCCGGAACGAGGTCGTGAACCACTCCAGAGAGGATTCAGCAGACAGACGCAGAGCAGCAGCCAGGCGGTTAATCGCAGGCATGTGCCGATCAGCTGGGAACGAACCTGCAGACGATGGCGATTCAGCCACAGTGTCAGCAGCAATCCGGTCATGGCAATGGCAGCGGCAGGAATGATCCAGCGCTGATCACCAATCACCAGACTGGCAGGACGAATGATCCACATGGTTGTCTCTGACTCAGACTGAAGGACCAGGCAGGCATTGACCACGAACTGATTGACAGGCCTGCACGGTGTGTGGCGATAGAGCTGACAGAACCGGGTTCGTTTACATTGCAAACTGTCTCAGGCTGGCAGTCAAATGTAAATCCAACGGCCCAAACACACTGTGACTTCAAAACGCTGTGTAATTGGGATGTCAGAATCCGAGAGGCTTCTTGGAGACCTTCCATGAATTCTGCAGATGTCCGGCCAGTCGACTGACAACATCCGGGTAGATTGCAGCAAGATCTTTTCGTTCAAACGGATCACTGGAAAGATCGAACAGCTGCGGTTTTGGAGGACAGACGCTGTGGACCACAGCGTAGCGGTCCGCCGGAGCCTCATACGACAGAATCAGTTTCCAGTCGCCCTCAATACACCAGCGAGTCTGCAGGCTGATTTCCGGCTGTGCAGGATCCGGGATGTCGTGCGTAAAGCCTTCTCCCAGAACGATGTTGCGATCCAGTGGCTGGCCGTTCAGAACCGCAGGCAGCAGATTCAGGCCCGGCAGATCGTCCCTGAATTCGAGTCCGGCGGCTGCCAGAATCGTGGGGTAGACATCCAGTGTTGTGACCAGTTCCGGTCGATCGGCGGGCTGGATATGTCCCGGCCAGCTGACCATGAAAGGAGTGCGAGTTCCACCCTCGTATGTACTTTGCTTTGAACGGGGGGCAAAGCTCTGCTTCCAGTTGTCCGGCAGATCCATATCGGGAGTGCGCTGAATCCAGCCATTATCAGTGACATAAATCACGATGGTGTTTTCAGTCAGTTTGCGGTCGTCAATGTGGTCAAGAATCTGTCCGCAGGACTCATCAAACCACTCACACATCGCGTAGTACTTTGCCAGTGGTTCGGGGCGATTCTCCTGCTGGTATTTTTGCAGCAATCGCTCCGGAGGATTGTGAGGTGTGTGTGGCAGGAACGGTGCGTACCAGATGAAGAACGGCTTTTCCTGCTTCACACTTTCATCGATGAAATTGTAAACCGGGTCCATTCCAGTGCGACCGATCTGCAGGCCATCGTCGCCGTGTCGGCCGCCCGGCTGTGGAAATCCGCGAGTCATCCCGTGTGTGAAACCACCGCGTGACCAGTTGCCTTCCCACCACTTCCCCGTTTGCAGGCTTAGGTAGCCTCGTTCACTTAGTCGGCGTGGAATCGTCTCCCAGTTGTCGACTCGAGCGATCAGATCAGCACGCCGTGCCGCCGACTCCTCCTTGCTGAGCGAACGGTCGGGTGTGGGGTCGTTGCCGATAATTTGATGCTGATGTGCGTAACGTCCGGTGATGATTGACATGAGCGACGGGCGACAGAGCGGGGTCGGAGTATACCCGCGGCGAAACAGGGCACTGCGAGACGCCAGCTGGTCCAGTCGGGGAGTCTGAATGACGTCGTGATTCATGAACCCATAGTCGGTCCACGCCTGATCGTCAGAGATAATCAGAAGCACGTTGGGGGGTGTTTCTGCTTCCGGCTGAGCGGCTCGAAGACAGGAACTGTTCTGAAGCAGCAGGGCCGCAAACAGAAAATGGGAAAATGCTGATCGCATCTGGAAGGAATCCCTTTCACATAAGTGATCGTCTGTGTTCAGTGCGGCAGGCCGGAAGCCTGTGCCGCGCAGCATCAGTGTATGCAAACGGACGCTGAAATCCACATACCTCAGGAATTCGCAGTCTTGGGCGACGCGTCGGTCTCTGCAGATGCGTCGTTAGTGGGTGATTCCGCGTTGGCTGCCAACAGCCCGTTCAGTTCTTCGTGCAGACGATTCGCCTCCTGCTCCGGAGAATACCACCAGTCCGGAGACCAAATTCGCAATACCTGCCAGCCGAGTCCATGCAGGACTTCGCCGCGAATCCGATCCCGATCCCTCGCCGCTGCGGCATCGCGGTAGACTGTTCCATCACACTCGATGCCGGCCAGAAACCGCTTGTGATCATGCGGGTGGACGACGCCAATGCCAATGCGGAAGCGTGAAACACCCACGCTGCGACGTAGTATCCAGCCGCGTTCTTCCAACGCCCTGGCCACGGCAGTTTCCAGAGAAGATTCGGTCACGTCAGATTCTGAGACAGAGGATTCCGGAAGTGCCGCGACTCCGCGTTCCGCATAGTCGAGAAAATTCTTCAGATGACTGACTCCGATGTGTCGAATACCGTCGGTGCTTAACTGCTCCGCTTTGAAGGAGGAGAAGACTCGCAGTTCTCTGCGGGCGCGGGTGACAGCGACATTGAGTCTGCGCTGACCTCCCTGCCGATTCAGTGGGCCGAAATTCCGGGTGAGTCGCGCAGACGAATCCGGGCCGTAAGTAATGGAAAACAGAATGCAGTCTCTTTCATCCCCCTGAACATTTTCGAGATTCTTGACCACGAATGGCTCTTCCCGTGCTTCATCAAAAAACCATTCAATTTCCGGATGACTACGGCGTGCGGCATCCATCAGGTCCTCGATCAGTGTTTGCTGTTGCACGTTGAATGTAATCACGCCAATGCTCAGCCGCTGCGGTTCGGGCAGCAGCAGCATCGCCAGCAGCCTTTCCGTGCAGTATTGTGAAACAGCTTCGGCTTCGCGGCGATTGGTCCGCGATTTCCCGCGATCAAAAACTCCATCTTCCACGAAGTTCAGGGCAACGGCGCTGTCGGCTGTGACAGCCGAAGGGAAAGTCAGCAGCTGATTTTCGTAGTAGTGGCGGTTGGAAAACGCAATCAGCGATTCATGACGGCTGCGGTAATGCCAGCTGAGCTGAATCGCCGGTAGTCCCGCGGCCTGAGCCTCATCAAGAATGCTCTCCAGATCCTGCTCAAAGTAGTCAAGTTCGTGACTTTCTTCGTCACTTTCATTTCGGCCAAAGAAGTTCGTTGGCGGCAGCTGTTTGGGGTCCCCTACAACGACGGTTTGCTTACCGCGGGCAATCGCGCCAATGGCATCCCAGGTCGTAATCTGCGAGGCTTCGTCAAGGATAACGACGTCGAATCCGGTATGGTCTGCCGGCAGATACTGAGACACCGACAGTGGCGACATCAGCAGACACGGCGCCAGCTGAGTGAAGTATTCAGGCATTGATTCGATCACTGTCCGGATCGATTTACTGGGACGCTGCAGTTGCATCTGATGCCTCAATAGTCCCAGTTCAGATCTGCGAGGCACTTCGCTGATCTGCGGGATTTTCTTTCGTCCGGCAGAGAGAATATGTGGAACTGCCGCCTTCCGCACTGCATCATCCAGCCGGCGAAACTCAGACACTGCTTCCTCATGTGTGAAGCCCCGAAAGCTGCACAACAGAGCATTTCGGCTGATTTCCTTTGGAAGCCACCAACGGATCCACGCCAGATCAAACCCTGACACTGCCTCGTCCACAGTCAGGTCACCGTTCAGGAGCGCGTCGCTGAGAGGGGCAAGACCCAGTCGCGCAGCCGGCTGTGAGACGGCATTCCACGCGGTCCAGTCTCGCAGTTGATCGCGGTGCCTTGTCATTGTTTCCGCCGCATCGATGACCTGGTCAGACAGTGCGGCAGATTCAGAGGAAACCGGCGACCCGCCCAGCAATCCTTCCCACGCGGACAACAGCCTGTTCAAAATGGCCGCGGAGTCGATGGTGCTTTGCAGCGCATCCCGGAGTGACGGCACGGTCTCATGGTACATCATTTCTGCAAGAGACCGGCAGGCGTCCCGAAGACGACTTCCAAATCCGGACAGAGACTTGTGCAGAGCAACGGTTTCATCAATCCATGCGACAAAGTCGTCTGCAGACTCGAGCCAGGTGTCCTGAAACGGTGTCAACTTCAGAACACCGCTGTCTTCAACGCGGTGGATCAGGGTGGAAATTTTCAGCAGTAACGGCAGGTCCTGTTGCGGCTGGGCGGGCGAGCCATCCGTCCAGGTCCGTAGTTTCCGCGCTGTCTGCCACTGGCGAAAAACGGAAAGTGGCCAGAAGGCGGCAGCGGCTGCTCGGTATTCCGCTTCCAGCTGCTGCGCCGGTAATCGCAGCAGGTTTGGTGGCGGATAATTGGTGCTGAGCCGCTGCTGAAAAGCTCTGATCTCAAGCGCCTGCTCCCGACAACTCCGCAGAACTCGAATCTGACGATCTGCATCAGTTTCCAGAAGAAATGCAATCTGCTGCGGCTGTCGTTGTTGCAGGTCCCGCAGGAGCTGGCAAAACGGATCGAATTCGGATCTGAAGACAGTGCCAATGACCGGGAGTGCTGTGGACGTGGCGATCTGCTGAAGAGCTGTCGAGAATTGCTGCGCTGCCTTCGCAGTTTTTCCGCTGGCTTCGAGTAACCCGGATTCCCATTCCGGAGTCCACTCGTCGTGGCAGAGAAACTGCGGGATCCGCGGACTGCGAGCTGCGGGGGCGGCAACCGCAAGATCCTGCATCAGACCACGCATTCGCTCCAGTTGTTCGGCGTTGAGTTCGGTTGAGTCGGGCCAGTTCAGCTGAGGCAGTTCTTTGTCAGCATGAAGAACGCTGAATCCCATTGCCTCGAACAGGCTCAGGCCGCAGCTTCTTGCCTGATGCAGTTCGTTGACGTAGCGATTCAGCTCTTCCCGTTTCAGATGCAGCCGACCGCAAACTGACTGCCATTGCCCGTCCTGAGAACGGCTTGCCGATTCCCATGCATTGCGCATTTGCTCGAGAAATCTGCGGCGGTCTGCTCGCGAAGAATGAAGTTCGATGCAGAGTTCAGACAACCCCTGTTGGCAGAGCCGGCGGTATACGACGTCCAGTGCCGCGGTTTTTTCAGCAACGAACAGGACTGTTTTTTGGTGTGCCAGGCAGTGCGCAATCATGTTGGCAATCGTCTGGCTCTTCCCTGTTCCTGGCGGGCCAATAATGACGAAGTCCTGCCCTTCGGAAGCAGCAGCGATCGCCGCCAACTGGGAAGAGTCGGCCGGAAGTGGAAAGACCAGCTGATCCGGTGAATAAAGTTGATCAAGAGTGTGTGGTCTGGGCAGGCTGCCTGTTCCACCTGAAAGAAAAGCCATCTCCGGATTGTCGGCCAGGTGCCTGACGACGCGGTTCTCCCGCAGCAGTTCGCTGCGATCCATCAAATCTTTCCACATCAGATATTTGGCAAAAGAGAATGTGGAGAGTGCGGCATCTTCAAGAACTTCGAATCCGGGCAATTCGCGAACATCGGCGCGAATCTGCTGCAGCAGTCGTTGAACATCAATCCCCTCATCGTCCCGAGGAAGATCAGATTCGAGGTACTGCAGATCTGCGGAAAAATCCTGACGGAGCATCTGCAGAAGAGTTGAGTTGACTCGAACATCGTCTTCGTGACTGACTAGCTGGAAAGCTGATCGTGCATTCCGTCGCTTGAGGCTGACGGGAAGCAACAGCAGAGGGGCAACGAAAGAACGCTGGTCCGTTGTTGATTGCTTCCAGCGTAAGAACCCAATCGCCAAAAACAGAGTGTTTGATCCTCCTTCGGCAAGATCATTACGGCTGCGGCGATACAGGACTGTCAGGCGACGAGTCAGTTCCTCCGGGCTCAGGTCCGCCGGCAGTTCACCTCGACCGACAGCATCCGCCATGAAATGTGGATTGGTGGCCGCTGCTGACAGAGACTCCTCGTGATCCTGCGTGGCTGCGGGGATGTGATCCGAGAGTGAAACCAGCGTGACACGACGTCCGGAAGCCAGACGATCTTCCAGGCGGGACAGCGGCGGGCACAGGAACGGGACCGAACTTCGCCCCGGGCGAAAGTTCAGCAACTGGTTTCGCAGTGTCAGGTCAAGGAGCTTACGCTGCCATCGATCCAAACGCTGGGCTGCAGACCGGGGCTGATCGGATGCATACTCTGAGGGCAGTTGATCGGCGGATGGCAGCGGGGGCAGCGGCAGGTCGAATTCTTCGGGCACAGCAGGATCCGGACTGTCGTCGAACCCTGGTTCGACCGGCGATGCCATGGGAAGAATTCTGGCCATTCGAGCGCGGCGCAAATCAACCGCACAGAAGAAGCGAGCATCATGCTGCAACTGCAATGCTGCCACAGCGGCCTCGCGGGCCTGCGTCAGTGACGACGGACTTTCTCCTGTGAGCAGTGTTGTTTCCAGCAGCAGCAGTTCGTTGGCCGTTGCCGCTTTACGAATTTCTGCCGGTTCATGTTCAAGGAGGCTCGCAAACGAGCGGTCAACCAGCCAGACGCCAATCAAACAATGACTGTCCTGCAGAATCACCGTGGTGTTGAGACCAGCGGCCTCGCAGGCGGAAGCCAGCAAAACGGAGAGATCGAGACAGCAGGCCTGCCGGCACTGAAGCACGTCAGCAACCGAACGGATTTTCTGTCCCGTGCGTTCAAAGCTGCCGGGGGGATTGACATAAGTCAGACGATGACTGGCCAGTGCAGACCAGATTGCAGCAACCTGCAGCCAGGCTCGGTGAGGATTGCCGGACTGATAGCCTTCGAGAGAATTCTCCTGACCTCCCGCACTCAGTCTGCGGGACGCCTGATTCAGGAGTTCCGAAATCCCGGGTCCGTTGGGCCTGACAAAGGCGGCGAGCGTCTCGGGTGCGGTGTTGCCCCCGGTCCACTCATCCCGGGCCAGCAATCGGACGTCCTGGTGCCAGGTTGCCAGTGTCCTGTCATTATCCTGCAGTCGCAGGGTGACCGTGCACGTCTGTGCCTCATTCAGCGATTCGAAGAAGTGGCCGTTGATGGCCGGGTTGCAGTCTGCGACAGAACAGCTTTGGCTCGGCTCCAGCGTTCCAATTCGCCATTGTCGCGGGAGCAGGAATTCCGGGCTGGCAAGGAGATCGATCGTCAGCTCCGAAGTTGGTTGTGTGGTCGAATTGTTGACCTGCAGAGATTTGAACAGCGGAATGTTGTTTTGCCAGCAGGCGTAACTAAAGCGTTGTTCAAGCGCAGCGGATAATCGTGGTACTTCCGATTCCGGAGCATCGCCGGATTCAGGGAATTCACTACTGGAGTGTTCGGAAGACATGGTGATCTCGCGAATTCTGAATTGGATACAAACGCAGTCTGACGCAGATTAGTGCAGCAGGTGACGGGAGTCATTGCAAACATGCTTGACAGCCGTGTTTAGCAAGATCCAAACAGCATTGGCGCAGCCAGCGGTGACAAGCCACCCGGGACATCGTGTGAAACAGGGCGGACTTTAGCGATTCTATTGACACTATTGGTTGTATTGTTTGTTCTGAAGATGAGTTTCAGTTTGATTGTTGCAGTTACGCGGTGCGTTTTGTCGATCGCTGGGTGTCACAATACGTTTTGATCGCAGCACAAATCGCCATGACTGGAACTCAGGATCCATGAGAAAACGTCGACCCGCAGCCAAAAGTCTCCAGTGCAGAATATGGCAAACGATTCTGATTCTGGTGGCTGCTGGCTGTCATGTCGTTCCCGATCCCGTGCCTGCAGCGTTTGTTCCCGGAACGGCAACGATTGCCGATTCGACCAGGATGCCAGAGGCACCAGGTTCTGCAGCCGTGGATCCTGAAGCCGTTTCGGAGGAACAGGCGGCGGGCAGTTTTTTTCAGGTCCCCGGGGTACTCCCTGGGGCTCGTGTAGCGCCATTGAGCGTCCCAGTGCCTGATCCAGGGCAAACTCCGGAAGAACGCATGGACGTGATGACGGAATTCTTTCCGCCTCCTCAGGCACCGCCAGAGCAGTCAGATTTGGAGTTGCCGCGAATATCACTGAGTCAATTGCAGGGGCTGGCCGTTGAGTACAGTCCGATCCTGCATCAGGCAGCAGCTGATGTGGAGCGTGCCCGGGGGCTGACCGTCCAGGCTGGCCTGAGCCCTAACCCAACGATTGGTTACCAGGGCGATACCATCGGCACCGCCGACTCGGCGGGATACAACGGCATTTCAATGAGTCAGGAGATTGTCACGGCTGGCAAGCTTGGGCTGGCTGAGTCCGCTCAGTGGCAACGGGTCATCGCTGCTGAAGCAAACTTCAGGAAGGCAGGAATCCAGTTGGCAACAAGTATTCGCCGAGGATACTTCAAGGTGCTGGTTGCCCAGCAGGAACTGGAGTACTCGCGGGCATTGCTGCAGCTGAATAGAGAATCCTATCAGGCTCAGGTGAATCGTGTTGCCAGCGGGGAGTCCGCACCCTACGAGCCGCTGCAGCTGCGTGTGAATGTCGTCGCTGCGGGGAACAAGGTGATTCGAGCGGGCAATCAACTGGAGGCGGCGTGGCGTCAGCTGGCTGCCGCCACCGGCCGACCTTCGCTTCCACGACACAAGCTCAGCGGATTCGTGGGAATGCCAGCTCCCGAAATCAGCTACGAAGATGCCGTTGCCATGGTGCAGGAGCATTCAGATCTTCAGGCAGCCACCGCCGGTATCTCGGCGGCTCAAAAGAAATTGCTGCTGCAGGAAGCCGAGGCCACACCCAATCTGCTGTTTGGTGCAGTCCTGCAACATGACGACACCACGCCGGATGCCGGGCTTTCCACAAATCTGATGCTGTCGACAGAATTTCCGGTTTTCAATCGTAATCAGGGAAACATCCAGGCGGCTCATGCAGAACTGGTGCGAGCAAAGCAGGACTACACCGCAATACAAAATCGGTTGATGTCTGAAGTCGCGGAGCGTTTTGGTCGCTATCAGACGGGCCGAGCGGTTTCTGCAAGCTACCGCACAGAGATCGTTCCCGATCAGGTGCGGGCCTACCGCGGGATCTACAACAACTTTCTGATCGATGGGCAACTTGTCGATTTCACGGGGGTCGTGAATGCTCAGCAGACACTCGGGAATGTGATCGAGGACTACACTCGTTCCCTCGATGAAGAATGGACAGCTGCTGTGGATCTGGCGGAGATTCTGCAGGTCAGTGATCTGCTGACTATGGACGGGGCGGCAAAGCCCGCAGCTCCTTAGACAGATCCCTTCGCGATGCTCATAATGCGGCGATTCAAAGCCGCAGGACATCTTCAGTGTGGATGCAAACGATGAGCGACCAGGAGAACGGCGAACTCGATCATAGTCGTGACCGTCCCGGTGTTCATGATGTTCAAAAAGGCCAGGTTGTCGCTGCGTCCTCACACAGTTCGCTGGTTTGGGATCTGCTGAGAATTCCAATGCGGTGGTTCTGCAGCAGTTGGCTGCGAATCACGGCTTCCGGCACTGAGAATATCGATCCGGACCGCGGGGCTTTGTTGCTGATCAACCATGAAAGCTACCTTGATCCAATTGTCGCAGGGGTCAGGTTGAATCGCCCGGTCTGTTTCCTGGCGCGGGATACACTGTTTCGCGTACCTGTTCTGAAGTGGCTGTTGACATGGACATTCGTCATTCCGATCAGTCGTCGAGCGGCTCGCAGTAGTAGTATCCGGGCTGCCGGGGAGCGGCTTCGCGAAGATCACCTGGTCGGGATCTTTCCGGAAGGAACCCGCTCCGCAGCCGGCGCGACGCTGGAGTTTCGCCCCGGATTTCTCGCGATCGCCCGTCGTACAGATCAGCCGGTGCATCCGGTTGGAATTGCTGGATCGGGACTCGCGCTGCCGCGAGACAGCTTCTGGCTGAGGCCTCGTCGAATTCATGTGCACTATGGTCCGTCGCTGTCAGCCGAGATGCGGCAGCGGATCAGTGCCGGTGACGACGATCAGAAGTTGTGCGAGGACGTTCGGTTGCTGGTTCAGGAGCAAATGCGACGATCAGCGGAGCAAATCAGAAGTTGAACGCTCAACGATAGATTTCGCTGCGCAGCTGCCGCAGTGAATAGAAGGAATCACGCCAGCGAACACCGCCCTGCCGCAGTGTGATGACAGCCGATCTCCAGTAGGCGAAGGCCATCAGCCACGGGCCGGCAAGAAAAAACGGCACCATTCGCAGTCCTTTTGGCATCGAATAAACCAGCCACAGAAAGAGCAGGTGCCACGACAATCCTGCTGCCAGAAAGCCGGAGGCCGTTGACCAGTCGACCAGTCCGCCGGCAGCGGCCAGCGGGACTGCGAACGGCAGCACAAAGATGGCTGTGAAGAGAACGGTGACAAGGCTGATCTGGATCAGCGAATAGTTGAGCGACGCGAAACCGTTTTTCTCGAGTCCACAGACCACACCCCACAGCGATGGCTGCCATCGCACGGAGAGCCAGTCTTCCGCGAGCAGGAAATCACTGTTGCCCCCCGACCGTTTGACGAGCTTCCCAAGTTTGACGTCATCGAGGACATCCATGCGGATTGGAGTGTGGCCTCCGCACTTGCGATAGAAGTCCGTTCGGATCATGTTGAATGCGCCCACGCCCGCGTAAGAAAGCGGAAACTTTGTGCGAATGAGATGCAGCTGCATTCCGATGGCAAAGCACATTCCGAAAAAGGTGGTCAGGACATTCTCGATCAGGCTGCCGGGGATCATGCGCGGAAGCAGGCATAAATGATCAAGCTTCTCCCTCGTCTTGTATTGCAGTGCAGCAGCAATTGTCTCCGGTTGATAGATGATGTCACCATCCGTAAACAGCAGGTAATCTCCTTTGGCCTGCTGAGCTGCACAGTGCATTGCATGGTTCTTGCCAAGCCAGCCATCCGGTAACTCGCTGATGTGAATCACCTGAACTCGGCCGTCGGTGGCCGCAGCGGCATCCATCACTGCCCCGGTGTTATCGGAAGAGCGGTCATTAACGGTGATCAGTTCGAGATTCACGGATGTGGATGCGAGGATCGAACGAATCGACTCAGCGATCATCTCACCTTCGTTCCGTGCCGGCATGATCACAGAGACCAGCGATGTCCTGTGGTTCATTGCATCCGGATCAGGATCGCGCATCCGACGGTTTCGCAGTGCCGCGATGGGGGGCACGGAAAGAATCAGAATGCCTGCGAAGATGGCCCACCCGGTGATAAAAGCAAATGTCACCACGACACGACCCCGCAGGAGTTGCGTTAAGGGAGAATTCGTCAGGTCCGGAGAAAACGGACACCCGTGTGCTCCCGCAGGAGCACGCCCGGATTAACCGAAAACTCACTCAAACGCTGATGGGACCTTCGGCCCGCGCTTTGCTGTACTGCATCTTCCATTCTGCAGATCCGTCGTCCGGAATCAGTCTGGTATCTGCTCCCGTTTCGAAATAGGGGTACAGGTCGTTATTTGCAGCCTTTAGCATGAAATTCACAGAGCCATTGCTGGCTGTGAGCATGCGGCGACCGTCGGGCCAGGTCGTTTCGATCAATCGTTGAGGTTCAGGTCGTGATTCCGGCCGATCAACTCGATTGTGCGCAATAACATCGCGATTGACTTCGTAACCAAGCCCCGGTCGATCCGGGACATCCGCGTGGCCATCGCTCAGCAGAATGGGGGCTGTGAGCGTATTCTCCTCGAATAATTGATGGCAATTGACTGCTGGCCAGAGAGCCTGCTCCAGGACGCCTCCAAAATGCAGCGAGAATGCAGCAGTGAGACCGGTGCCGACAAGCTGCAGCCAGAACGGGAGTTCAGTCTCTCGACAGAATCGCCCGGTTGTCATCAGGCGAGAGGCTCCGCCGCCGACGACGAACCCGTCACAACAGCCGGTGGAGACAACCGTTGATGGTGATGGATTTCCATAGTGCATCGCCACGTTGACATGAGTAGCCTCTGTAATCCGCCGGTTTCCTTCGACATCTTTTTGCGGAATCGGCGTTTCAAAAATGTCGACCTGCGGGTGTTTCCCCAGCTTCTTCAGGATCGGCAGCCCGCGGTCTGCGTCCAAAAGTGTGTCGTTAAAGTCCATGTCGATGCGGAAGTTCTCCGGTACTTCCCGGCAAGCGGTCTCGACCTGGTGGAACACGTCGAACCAGGGACGCCCCTTGGTCTTGTAGGACATGTATCCCAAACGAAGTGCCTCGCGACATTCCGATGCCATATCCGCAGCGGATGTGTCGATGTTCCACCATGAAAGCGGAGTACGCTGGTGGACTTTGCTGCCAAGAAGTGCATGCACCGGAATCTCTGCGGCTCGACCAACAGCGTCAAACAGTGCCATCTGCAGACCCGCACCGAGATCGTCATCCCACAGCAGTTCCAGCGCGCTGCGACCGACAACACGCTGGATTGATTCGTCGGACGGGACACCCCACGTGTAGAACAGAAGAGTTTCTCCGCTTCCCTGCACTCCACATTTCAATGTGACGTCGATGACTTCCGCGTATCGCCAGTGAGGTATCTCGCGATCCATATTGCGTCGGGGAACTTCGCGAAACTCCAGCTTGACCGTTGTTCGTTCAACGCGGGTGATTTCGAAGTGTTGTTCAGAGGCGACCGCTCCTGCGATTCGCAGGGCAGCCCTGCTTGCCGATGTCAATGATGGCGCGAGGGCCAGGCTACCGGCAGCTGTGAGAAATCCGCGACGACTAGCAAGCATTTTGTTGGCTCCGGGGGGGATTCCGGGCACGCCGCAGCGGTGAGCTGATACAGGGTTCAGTTCACCGCCTGCAGGAACGCGTGGCGTACCGATCTCAAGATACTGCCGTGAGCTTAGTTCAAGTCGTGTTGGAGAGGCAACCGGAGGAGGCATGCGATCCGTCAACAAGCGATGGCATGACCGTGTTGCCGTCGTGCTGCAGATGCTGCTTCACTGGAGATCTGCTGAGGGCAGAAAGCGACCGCCACTCAGAAACATGCCTTCATCACAGGGCGTACACCACTCAATCTGAACACGGTAGAAGTAATCCCGGCTCTCACTGGCAATGCGTATTGTTACCTCATCCAGCGGGATCGATCCGCGATGCAACAGACCAATGCCGGAAGAACTGATTTCCCTTGTGATTGCCGGTACGGTGCCGCCTCGTGGCGTCTTAATTTCGGCCGGGACTGCAAAATTGAGTCGCTCTGCCTGCCGAGTATTGACCCCACCGCCGGAAGATGGTTCCAGCGCTGCGATAACCCGCTTCAGATCTTCTGAGGTGGGACGGCTCCAAGGATCAGATGTCATGCCGCGTTCCGAAAGTCTCGATTCAGTTTGTGTTGACTGGTTGGATTGGTCGTGCGGATTAACCTCAAGCCAATCTCCGGTAGCTTACTACGCAAAAAACCTGCTGGTTCACAGGTGCAGGAAGTGAAGAGACAAAATCGCGGTTACCCGCCAGTTGTAGTGATTTTGGGGGCATTGCGAGTCATCTGAAAACTGCGTTTCTCGCATGCAACAGATCTGAGGCACTCAGGTTGCGAAATCAAACCGTTGCGTCACTTCCGGAACTCGGGCCCCCTGCGGCCACGTTCGGCTCGTTACGACGAGCAGGCAGATACAACCCCATCAGGATCAGCCCGCATACGGCGATTAACGCCCAGGTGCGATCGGAAATTGACTCACTGACCGCGCCGGGATCGACTGCTGAATGAGCCTGCGGTGGCACGGGGGCCATCTCTTCCGGTACAGGCATTTCCCAGCCCGCTGCCGGCTCGGAAGTCCGGGGGGGCTGAGACATGATGGTCCTCACCAGATCAACTTCTGCAGCTGGCTGCTGCTTCTTAACCGGCAGGTCCTGCAGTGCCGCCGGAGCGGGCAGCGACCGAACCATGGAAGCGGAGAGAGCTGCTCGGCGTCGCGGCAGCACACGCGTTTCGGAAGCAGACGTTGCGGGGATCGAATCCCGCCCCATGGACCACGACTCCTCGGACGCTCTCGATCGGGTCACCGTTTCGGTTGTCACAGTGTCTGCAAATCTCTCTTCCGTACTGTCACCCTGCGGTACTTCCTCGATTGGCGGCTGCTCTGGCTCCCAGGCAGATTCATGCCTTTGGGAAACAGCGGCTGCGGGCAGATGGCCGGCTTCCCCAGCATCTTCATTCTCGGTTGTTTTCAAAGATGCCGAATTCATCGAAGGAATCGGAGGAATCGGTGTGGTGGGCACCGGCGGAACAGGGCTTTGTGGCTCCGTTTCAATCTGATGCTGCGTAATGGCTGGTTCCGCAGGCTGGCTTAACAGGTCTTCCAGTGTTGTGAGATCCGGCAATTCTGTGTCATCTGCCTGACTCGCGCCCATCAGTCTGACCGGGCTGGTATCGGTCGAATTTGCACCCTCAATCCACCGTGTTTGCGTGACCGATGATGCGACAGCGAGATCTGCAGGACTTTGTGAAAGTCCGCTTCGGGCGGCGGTGTTATGCTGGGATGTGGCCAGCATCGAATCAAACTGCTCTGAACCGTCGGTCGATGAGGTGACCTCTGCAGCGTCACTTTGCTGAACCGCTCCGAAATGCCGGTGACTCTCAACTGTTGCAGGTTTGGCTGCGGATTGTTGAAGCAGATGGTCGAGCTCGGCAAGATGCTGCAAGTGATCAACCTGTTGCACCCGCAAGCTGCTCTCATCCGGCGACTGGACTGCTGCTCTTGAAGGGGCGGCGGCAATTACGGAATTCTGTTCGTCCGCTGCAGAAGGGGGAGCAATCTGTTCAGACTGATCGTTTTGGAGAGCTTCGGCCACAAGAAACGGGTCCGGTGCCATCATCAGTGATAATTCAGGCTCCGAACCCAAATCGTTACCGTGATCTCCTGAAGTAGCAACAGGCTGCTCAGTTTCAGTTTCAAGGCGTGCATCGTAGGACGGTTGCGGTTCTTCAACGCACAGATCTGAGGCACGGCCACTGAACAGCTGGCGAAATCGAGCTGCAGAACATCCTGCCGTCGAAATCAAAAGGCCGGAAAGAATGACGACAAGCATGCCTCGCGCGTCGCACCGAATTCCCCGTTTGTCTCTTCGATCCTGTTTCACCGCCGCTGCTCCCCCAGTTTCCATTCCGGAAGTCTTTCAGACAAGGTCCTGCAGACACGACAGTAACCAGTCATCCGTTTCGGAATGGACAGCCAGCAGGCGATACCTGGTCGGTCGCCCCTGGATTCTCGGACAGTCAGAATATCGGTTGGCTTGAAGCGTCCGGAAAAGCCGGACAAGGCTTACTGTGATGCAGATTGCAACAAAGTTGGTGGTTCTGCGGGTTCGGAATTCTGGGC
>Ga0075479_10000457_pt1 | contig 17394 bp, 12 predicted proteins | sample DEB08_DNA_8_FD_76341 | JGI IMG/M metagenome (GOLD analysis project Ga0075479, IMG submission 76341) | Aqueous microbial communities from the Delaware River and Bay under freshwater to marine salinity gradient to study organic matter... | ecosystem: Environmental > Aquatic > Marine > Coastal ... | reverse complement strand
GCGCATTGCCGACGAGCGAGGGACTCTCCGCGACGAAGACCGCGACGACCCCGCCGATGAGCGCCAGCGGCAGGTTCAGCATCACCAGCAGCGCCGTCCGGGCTCGACCGGTCGAGAGCTGCAGCAGCAGGAACATCGCCACCGCGACGCCCGCTCCCATGATGGCGATCGTTCGGGCCGCGGACTGCTGGGCCTCGAACTGCCCGCCGTAGCGCACCGTGAAGCCCGCCTCGGCGACGATCGGATCGACCCGCTCCCGCACCGCCGCGACGAGATCGCCGAGGTTGTACCCCTCGGCGACGTTCGTCGAGATCACCGCCTTGCGCCGGGCGTTCTCCCGCGCGATCAGGTTGCTGGTGCGCTCCGGCCCGATGTCGGCGACCTCCCGCAGTCGGACGAGGGCCCCGCCCTCCCCGCGCAGCATGAGATCCTCGATCTGGTCGATCCGCTGCCGTTCGTCGTCGGCGAGGCGAACCACGAGGTCGTATCGACGGATCCCTTCGTTCACCTCCGCGACGGTCTCGCCGTAGAGGGCCTGCCCGACCTGCGTCGCCGCGGCGACCGGCGTCAGTCCGGCGTTGGCCAGATCCGCGGCGCGGTAGCGAATGGGCAGCGAGGTCACCATCACCTCGCGATTGGCGGCGACGTCGCGGGTGCCGGGGATCGACCGCAGCGCCGTCTCGATGCGGCCGGCGACCCGCCGCAGCCCGTCGAGGTCGTCGCCGTAGACGTCGATCGCGATCGACGCCGGCGTGCCCGAGAGCACGTGCGACATGCGATGCTCGATCGGCTGCCCCACCATGGTGGTGATGCCGGGAATGTCGGCGAGCACGTCGTCGATCGCCGCCCGCAGCGCCACCTGGTCGTATGCGGGATCGATGGTGACGTCGATCTCCGACGAGCTCACCGGTTCGGCGTGCTCGTCGCGTTCGGCCCGGCCCGTGCGCCGGGTGACGCTTCGCGTGCCCTCGAGCTCGACGAGGCGACGCTCGACCGCCGTCGCGAGGCGATCGCTCTCCTCGAGCGAGGTTCCCGGTGGAGCCATCAGAAAGACCGTGAAGGTGCCCTCGTTGAAGGCGGGCAGGAAGGACGTTCCGAAGGTCGCTGCCAGTGCGATCGAGCCCGCCGCAAGCACGCCCGAACCACCCAGGACCAGGCCCCGTCGACGGAGCGCCGCTCGAAGCATCGGGGCGTACATGGCCTTCAGGCGACGCACCAGCCAGCCGTCGCGGTGCCGGTCGTCCAGACCCGCGGCGGCCCGCTCGAAGCTGCGCCTGAACAGCAGGTGGCAGAGTGCCGGCGTCACCGTCAGCGCCACCGCGAGCGACGCGACGATCGAGACGATGTACGCCACCCCAAGCGGACGGAAGAAGCGACCCTCGATGCCCGCGAGGAAGAGCAGCGGCACGAACACCATGCAGATCACGATCGTCGCGAACACCATCGACGACCGGATCTCGTTGCTCGCCGAACAGACGATCTCGGCGACCGATCGACGCTCGTCGGCGGGCCGACCCGCGTTCTCGCGCAGGCGTCGCAGCACGTTCTCGACGTCGATGATGGCGTCGTCGACCAGTTCGCCGATGGCGACCGCAAGGCCGCCGAGCGTCATCACGTTGACGGTCAGGCCGAACGCCCACAGGACCAGCAGGGCCACCGCGATCGACAGCGGCAGGGCCGTCAGGGTCACCAGCGTCGCCCGGGCGTTGACGAGGAACAGGGCCAGGATCACCGCGACGATCACCGCGGCCTCGAGCAGGACCTTCAAGACGTTGTCGACCGAACGCTCGATGAAGCGGCTCGCCCGGAAGGGGTCCCGATTGAGCACCATGCCCGCAGGCATCGCCGCCTCGATCTGATCGAGGACCTCGTCGATTCGGCGGGTCAGTTCGAGGGTGTTGGTGCCCGGGGACTTCTGGATGCTGACCACGACCGCGGCGCTGCCACGATCCGCGGCGGTGCCCCGCTTCGGCGCACCGGCCAGCCGCACCTCGGCGACGTCGCCGATCGTCACCGGAGCGCCCGCGTCCATCGCCACGACGGTCCGCTCGATGTCCGCGACCTCGCGAACCCGAGCCATCTGTCGAATGGGCATCTCCAGGCGGTCCACGTTCTCGAGGTAGCCCGCGCTCGCGGTGGCATGGGCTCCTCTGGCGGCCTCGACCACATCGGCGATCGAGAGGCCGAAGAGCGCCAGGCGATCCTGATCGACGTCCACGCGGTACTGGGGAAGTTCACCGCCGATCGAGACCACCTTGGCGATGCCTGGGATCGCCAGCACCGCGTTGGCGAGGTCGAACTCGGCGAAGGAGCGAAGCTCCAGCGGCGACACCACGCCGTCGGGCGAGGAGAGCGCCAGCAGCATCACCTCGCCGGTGATGCTCGTCATCGGGGCGATCTCGGCATGGACGCCCTCGGGCAGGCGCTCGTCCACGTTCGCCAAACGCTCCGCCACCATCTGGCGGGCCCGGTAGAGATCCTCGCCCCAGTCGAACTCCGCCCAGACGATCGAGAGGCTCGTCGCGCTCGCCGATCGGACCTTGCGAAGTCCCGGCAGGCCGTTGACGGCGGTCTCGATCGGAAACGTGACGAACGACTCCACCTCGTCGGCGGAAAGCCCCCCCGCCTCGGACATGACGACCACCGTCGGGGCGTTCAGTTCCGGGAAGACGTCGACGGGCATCTCGCGCAGGCGCAGGCCCGCGAAGGCCGTCAGCAGGCCCGCGACCACCACGACCAGCGAGGCGTGACGCACCGAGAACTCGATGAGACGCGAGAGCATCAATGGTCCTCCGCATGGAAGGTGCCGTCCGCGTGGAAGTGTCCGCCCTTCGGAATGCTGCCGCTCATCGCGATCATCAACTGGTAGTTCCCCGCGACCACCACCTCGTCGCCAGCCGCCACGCCGCTGAGGATCTCGATGTGGCGACCATCGGATCGTCCGAGATCCGCCTCGAGGCGGATGGCCCGGTCGGGATCGCGAGGATCTCGTCGGAAGACGATCGGCACCACACCGTCCCGCAGCACCGCCCGTGTCGGAATCGCCAGCTCCTCGCGGCCGCCGTCGAGCACGATCTCGAGACTCGCCGCAAGCCCCGCCCGCGCCCAGTGGGCCGCGGTGGCCGGGGTGGCGATGACGTCGATGGTGCGCCGATCGGGATCGGCGGCGAGGTCGATCACGATGTCGGCATCGATGGCTGCCCGCACCTCGTCCTCGTCGCTGGTTGCCGCCACGATCCGTGCCGGGAGGCCGTCGCGCAGGAGATCCAGATCCCCTTGCAGCAGTCTGCCACGCAGCCGCAGGCGATCGGGCTGGACCACGGACAGGACCGGGCCGCCTTCCTCGACATGCCCGCCCGGGGTCGCGTCCAGCCGCTCGACGACGCCCGGCGCCGACGCGCAGACCACCAGTCCGGTGTCGCCGGTCTCGTCCGTCGCGGCGCAGGCGGAGGCGGAGCGCAGAAACGCCCGCTCGGCCTCGAGGGCTCGCAGCTCCGCGGCCAGCACTCGTTCGGTCGCCTGAAGCTCGGCGTCCTTCTCCATCACCTCGGCGAGTTCGGCCTGGGTCGCGTTGAGGGTCGCGCGAGCCTCGGTGGTCGCGGCACTGCTGCCGCCGCCGGCCTCGCGAAGACGGTCCAACTGCTCGAGCCGCTGTCGCCACAGTTCGACCTTGTCCGCGAGGCTCCGCTCGTGCACGCCGTGGGCCTGACGCACCGGCCCCATCGACTCGAGACGGGCCCGGGTCGCCGCGATCCGCTCGCCCAGACTCCGCCAACCGCTGCCTTCGAGGCGGTAGAGCGGGGTGCCCGCTTCGACCTTGTCGAACTGGTCGACCAGCAGCTCGATCCGACCGTCGAGCGGAGCCCGGTACTCGCGGCGCGCCGTCGGAAGCAGCTCGAATCGACCCGGCACCCGCATGGTCCGCTCGACGATGCGCGGTTCGACGGTGGCGAACTCGATCCCGAGGTTGCGACGGACCGTCGATGGAATGTCGATGCGATTCGTCGGGGCGGCCGCGGCTTCGCCGCCACCGGACTTCCTCGCCGGGTCCTCGACCGTGCACGCGGCCAGCACCGTGAGCAGACCCAGCATCGCCGTCGCGGCGCTGTGGCAGGCGGGACGGCGACGCGTCGCGCCGCCGTCGAATGTCGACTGAAGCTTCATGATCGGCCTCCGTGTTCGGGTGCGGCGATGTCGATGCCGCGTTCGGTTCGTGGTGGATCGGTCGTTTCTTCGCTCGCCTCGGATTCCACGTCCGGGACGTCGTCGGGACCGAGGGCGGCGGACAGGTCGATCGCCGCCAGCGCGACCTCGCGGCGCGACTCGATCAGTCGAATCGCGACCTGCTGGCGCTGGAGGAGACTGTCGAGCAGGATCAGGGTGTTGACCTCGCCGAGACGGGCGAGATCGCGAGCCTCCGCGTACTGGGTCTCGACCAGCGGGAGCAGGTCGAATCGAACCAGCTCCAGGTGGCGAGCCGCGCCACGAGACCGCTCACGGGCCTCGGCCAGGCGTGCGATCGCCCGCTCGATCTCCGCCGCCACCCGCACTTCCGCAGCCTCTCTCTCGGCCACTGCCGCCTCGATCGCCTGGCGATTGCCGTTGAAGATCGGAACCGGCAGGCTCAGTCCCAGCGTGAACTGGCGATAGCCGTCCTGTTCGCCGTATCCGGGGCCCACCACGAGGTCCGGCCACTGCCGGCGAACCTCCTCCTCCAGGAGCTTCTCGGCGACGTCGTAGTGCGCCACCGCCGCGACGACCGCGGGATGTCGTCGGTACGACGGAGCGTCGTCGGAGACGTCCGGGACCAGCGACGTGTCGATCGCCGGCGCCGGCACCGGCGCCACTTCGGGGGGCAGGCCCATGATCTCGAAGAGTTCGAATCGCGCCCGCTCCCGTCGCATCTCGAGCGCGACGATCGTCTCTCGCCCCCGGATCTCGGCGAGCCGGAACAGGCGCGCCTCGATGCGCGGCAGCTCGCCAAGCGACTCCATCGTCGCAACCACCTCGAACAGCGAGGACGCCTGATCGAGGAACATCGTCGCCGACCCGATCTCGGCTTCGATCGCAGACCAGGTCAGCCAGCGACGCTTCAACTCGTGGACCACCTCCCACTCGAGCGCGGCGATCTCGGCGAGCTCGGCGGAATGGGCGAGACCAAGGCGCTCCTTCTCGATCTCCAATCGCCCCGACAAGGGGATGGTGAACGAGATGGTTCCGAACAGCTCGTTGGGGTTGGCGATCGACTCGATGATTCGCGTGAACTCGAGTCCGATCTCGGGGTCGGGCCAGAGGCCGGCGTTCTCGGAGATCGCCTTGGCGACACCGGCCTCGGCACGCCGAGTCCGAAGCTCGGCGTTGAAGACCAGCGCGATGTCGATCGCCCGATCCAGATCGAGCGTCGGCCCGTCGGCGGCGTCCCCGGGCGGCCCGACCGCGAGGTCCATCGAGAACGACACGGGCGCCCGGTCGAGGAAGGCCTCCGCGAGTCCCGGCACGTCGAGGGGACGAGGTTCGTGGGTGCGACACCCCCCTGCCGCAAGGCAGAGCACGGTGCCGAGCATCGTCGGAGCGACGACGTGGGCGATCGAACTTGACTTCAGAAGGCAACTCATGCACGGTCCCTCGGTCGAGACGGACGGTCCAGCCGGCTGCAAACCGACCGACCACGGCGAACATCGAGTTCGTCCCGCAACCACATTCCCGACGCTTGCGTCACAGACGGAAGTTGGTCGCTTGGACACCGGCCGGCGATCGCCCGAGGCGATGCCGACGGGATGGGCGCGTCACCTCGCGCGGGCCCGGGCGGATCCGTGCCCCACTCGGCTCAGGCGTCGGTCCAGGTCTCTCGATGAGACATGAACCATCTCGAGGATTCGAGAGGTTCGAAGACCGAGCGGACACCGAGGCGCGTCGGTGAGCGTCGAACGGTCTAGACCAGCAACCGCGTCACCGCGCGAGCCTTGATCTGGTCGCTGGCGAGAAACGCGTCGATCCATCGCGGCGGCACGGATCGCACTCGCCGATGAGCACGTTCCGGCAGGCATCGACCGACATCCGGCGAGGCGATCGGGCCATCCGCATCGCCGCCGATGGGACACCAGGGCAGGTCGGCATCCGGAAGCGCCACGTGCAGGTGGCAGTCGCAATCGGCGTGCGCGCCGCCGCAGCCGCCGAACAGGCCATGCTGATGATCGGCGTCACAGGGTCCATCAGGAAGGACAGGGTGATGGTGATGGTGGTGGCTGTGATGGTGATGGTGGTGGTGGCGATCCCGATCGTGATCGGGGTGCTCCGCATCGCCGTGATGATGACCACAGCCTCCGGCCTGGTCGCCGCACGCCGCGACGCCTGCAACCGAGGACGGCGTGTCGCCCGGGTCCTGCGCCACGAAGTTGCAGACGTGATGGCCGCAGTCGCGGAACGGAATGCAAAGGGTCTGGCCCGCCCCAACGGCAACCAGGCCCTGCGCGAGGATCAGGGACCAGGTCATGAGGTTGAGGAAGATCGGATGCATCGACAGGACGCCCGCGTGAGGCTCTGGACCGGAGACGTACGGCCCCCGGGGAAGGATGTCCGCGCACCGGACCGAAGTCAAGGGCCACGAGGTTCTGGTGGACCCCACCCAGGGTCGTCATCGGCCGGATCCGGCGACCTGCCCAGTCCAATGCCAGGGGCCTGTTGGGGGTCCTGCCGCATCGTGCTCGAGGATCGCTCCGCGTGAGAGGTCTGAGGAAGCCCCCGACATCACGACTCGACCGGTCCTCTAGGATCGTGTCGTGACCGCTGCCGACGACGAGACCCCGACGCCCTCGATCGAGATTCCCAAGGGCGCCACGATTCTCCTGACCGGATCCACCGGCTACATCGGGGGGCGCCTCGCACCCCGTCTTCTCGAGCAGGGCTATCGGGTCCGCTGCCTCGTCCGCAGCGACGCCAAGTTGCTCTCGCGGCCCTGGGCGAGCGACGAGCGGGTGGAGATCGTCGAAGGCGACGCCCGCGACCGCGAGTGCCTCGCGACGGCGATGCGAGGTGCGGCGGCGGCCTACTTCCTGATCCACTCGATGGACTCGGTCGGCCGGGAGTACCGCGAACGGGACCTCGAGATCGCGACGTCCTTCGGCGAGATCGCTGCGGCGTGCGGCGTCAGGCGGATCATCTACCTCGGAGGTCTCGGCGAGGATCAGGCCGACCTCAGCGAGCATCTCGCGTCGAGGCGCGAGGTCGAGCGGGCCCTCGGTTCCGGAGGCGTGCCGACCACGGTGCTTCGCGCGGCGATGATCATCGGATCCGGCTCGGCGTCCTTCGAGATCCTGCGCTACCTGGTCGAGCGGCTGCCGATCATGGTGACGCCGCGCTGGGTCCGCACCGAGAGTCAGCCGATCTCCGTGCGCGACGTGCTGTTCTTCCTCGTCGCGGCGCTCGAGACCCCGGCGACCGCGGGACGAGTCCTCGACATCGGCGGGCCCGAGATCCGCAACTACGCCGACATCATGCGCACCATGGCGGAAGCCCTTGGACTTCGGCGCCGCATCGTGATTCCGGTGCCGGTGCTGACGCCGCGCCTGAGTTCGCTCTGGATCCACATCGTCACGCCGTTGGGCGCCAGCATCGCGCGGCCGCTCGCCGAAGGCCTGCGCAATCGGGTGGTCTGCCGCGACGACGAGGCGACCCGATTGATGCCTCGGAAGTGCCTGACCATCCGAGAGGCGATCGATGCGGCCATCGCTCGCGTCGAGAGCGGCGTCGTCGAGACCGCCTGGTCGGATGCGGGAACCATGCCCGGCGACCCGCACTGGGCCGGCGGCACCGTCTTCACGGACCGCCACGAACTTCCCTGCAACGCCACATCGCCCGACGCCTGGCGGGCCGCCTGCTCGATCGGCGGCGCCAACGGCTACTACGCCGCCGACTGGCTCTGGCGCCTGCGGGGCGTCATGGACCGGATGATCGGTGGTCCGGGCCTGCGTCGGGGCCGCCGCAGCGCGACCGACCTGCGCCTCGGCGATGCGCTGGACTTCTGGCGGGTCACCGCCGTCGAACCGCCGCGGCGACTGGAACTGACCGCGGAGATGCTGCTGCCCGGCGTCGCGACGCTCACCCTCGAGGTCGAACCGGGATCGGACGGAGGCGACGGTCGATGCGTCGTCGCAAGCACGGCGCGATTCCGACCGTTGGGTCTGATGGGCATCCTCTACTGGTACTCGGTGCTGCCGCTGCATGGGATCGTCTTCCGCGGCATGCTGAAGGGGATCGTGCGCCGCGCGGAGTCCCGAGCTGCGCGTCGTGCGACGCTCGAGGCCGTCGACCACGCCACAAGCGCCGACGGCGGCCACGGACGCTGACTGCTCGACCGGGCCGGACCGCCGTGGGCGACTCCTATACTCGGCGTCGCTCGATGAGCCGTCGTCCCGGACCGGCCCGTTCGAGATCTCCCCACCGGACCTTGGGCAACCCGCGGAACTTCCAGTCGTGGCGATTGTGACGGCGGTCTCGGCGACCTTTCTGCTTGCGGCCCTGGCGCCGTGGCTCGGTCGCGTGCTCGGCACCCGCGCCGGATGGATCTTCGCGACGGTGCCCGCGGCGATCGCCGTCTGGCTTGCGACCCGCGCTCCGGCCATCCTTTCGGGAACGCCGATCGAGGGACGCCTGGCGTGGGCGTCGAGCCTCGGCCTCGAACTCGCGTTCTCGATCGACGGCCTCGGCCTGCTGTTCGGCCTGTTGATCTCGGGAGTCGGCGGGCTCGTCCTGATCTACGCAGGCGCGTATCTCGGCCCGCATCGGTACGCGAACCGCCTGCAGTCGTTCCTGCTCGTCTTCATGGGATCGATGCTCGGGGTGGTCTGGAGCGAGAACCTCCTCGGCCTCTTCGTGTTCTGGGAACTGACGAGCATCAGCAGCTACCTGCTGATCGGATTCGACCACGAGCGGCCCGCCGCCCGCGCCGCGGCGCTCAAGGCGCTTCTCGTCACCGGCGGCGGCGGGCTCTGCCTGCTGGTGGCGGTGCTGATGCTCGGTTCGATCGGTGGTTCCTACGACCTCGGCGCCCTGCTCGACGAACGCGACACGATTCTCGCGAGCCCATGGCTCGGCGCGATCGTGGTGCTGGTCTGCCTGGGCGCGTTCACGAAGTCGGCGCAGTTCCCGTTCCACTTCTGGCTGCCGGGCGCGATGGAGGCGCCCACGCCCGTCAGCGCGTACCTGCACAGTTCGACGATGGTGAAGGCCGGCATCTTCCTGCTCGCGCGGCTCGATCCCCTGCTCGGCTCCGCGGCGTGGTGGGGACCGCTGCTGACCGCCTTCGGCGCAACCACCATGGTGCTGGGCGCCGTGCTTGCGGTGCGGCAGACCCACCTCAAGCGAATCCTCGCGTACTCGACGGTCTCCTCCCTCGGCATCGTCACGATGGCGCTGGGCATCGGCACCGAGAAGGCGGTGGTCGCGGGGTTCGCCTATCTGCTCGCGCATGCGTTGTTCAAGGGCAGCCTGTTCATGGTCGCCGGGGCCATCGACCACGGCTGCGGAGAGAAGGACGCCGAACGCCTGGGCGGACTTCGTCGAGCGATGCCGGCGCTCTTCACCGCGAGCCTGCTGGCCGCGCTGTCGATGGCGGGGCTGCCGCCGCTGCTGGGCTTCATCGGGAAGGAACTGCTGCTCGAAGCGACGTTGGCGGCGCCCACATGGACCACCGCGCTCGTCGTCGCGACCACGTTCGCCGCGGCCCTCACCGTGACCGTGGCCTTTCTGGCGGGCGTCAGGCCCTTCATCGGAAGCCTTGCCGAGACCCCGCGAACCCCCCACGCCCCGAGCCCGGGCCTGCTGCTTGGCCCGGGTCTGTTGGCGCTGCTGGGCCTCGCCGCGGCGGTGCTGCCTGCGACGGCCGCCACGCCGCTCGCACTCGGCGCGGCCCGAGCGGTGCTGGGCGACGTGCCCGAGAAGTCGCTCGCACTGTGGCATGGCCTGACGCCGGCGCTGGGTCTGTCGGCGCTTGCCGTCGCCGTCGGCGCAGGCGCGTACGCCGGCCGACGCATCGTTCGAAGCGGTCTCGATCGGATCGGAGCGCTCGATCGAGTCGGTCCCGAACGACTCTACGGCGCCGCCCTGAAGGGCCTTCTCGCCGTCGCCGGCGGACAGACGCGGCTCCTGCAGAGCGGTCACCTTCGCTCGTACGTCTTCATCACCCTCGGCACGGTGGTGCTGCTCGTCGGCGGCACGCTGTGGCTGCGAGGTGCCGTGCCGTTCGATGCGGGCCCCGAGAACCCGACATGGCCGGAGCTCCTCGTCGGCGCGGTCATCGTCGCAGGATCCATCGCGACGGTGCTGTCGAGAACCCGTCTCGCCGCGATCGCGGCGCTCGGTCTCGCCGGCTACGGCCTCGCGATCATGTTCGTCCTCTTCGGCGGACCCGATCTCGCGATGACCCAGCTGGCCGTCGAGACGCTGACGGTGATCATCTTCGTGCTGATCTTCCGCCGGCTCCCGCAGTTCCGCAGCTTCTCGACACCGCTTCGCCGACTGGCCGACGGTCTGGTCGCGCTGATCGCCGGCCTCATGGTGACGGGTCTGGTCCTCGTCATCGCCCGTACCGACACCGACCCGACGCTGGCCCGCTGGTTCGGCGACCACAGCGTTCCCGACGCCTACGGTCGCAACGTCGTCAACGTGATCCTCGTGGACTTCCGGGCGATGGACACGCTCGGCGAGATCACGGTGCTCGCGATCGCCGCGATCGGCGTGCTGGCCCTCTTGCGACCCGGCCGGATGCGGCGTCGCCATCGCGGGAGGGCCGTGTCGTGAAGAACGTCCTCCTCCAGACCGCGACCCGATATCTGCTGCCGCTGCTGCTGCTCTTCTCGGTGGTGATCTTCCTGCAGGGCCACAACAAGCCCGGAGGAGGCTTCATCGCGGGCCTGATCGCCGCCGCGGCGTTCTCGCTGCACGCGCTGGCGTTCGATGCCGCGTCCACACGACGCCTGCTGCGCGTCGATCTGCGAAGTCTGATCGGCATCGGTCTGACCCTGGCCATCGCGAGCGCAGCGCTGCCGCTGGCCTTCGGCCGAACGTTCTTCTCGGGACTGTGGACCTCGATCGGCGGCGATCCCGCCACCGGCGATCCGGGCCTCAAGATCGGGACGCCTCTGTTCTTCGACCTCGGTGTCTATCTGCTGGTCGTGGGCATCGCGATGCTCCTCGTCCTGACGCTGCTGGAGCCGGCCGGGCCGACGTACGAGGGTCCGGCGGACGAATCGGAGGGTGACGCCGCATGAACGCCCTCTTCGCGATCGTCGCGGGCGTCCTGTTCGCCTGCGGCACCTATCTGCTGATGCGACGAAGCATCATGCGCCTCGTGATGGGTCTCGTGCTGATCGGCCACAGTGCGAACATCGCGATCTTCACCGCGACTGGTCTCAAGCGCACCGGGCCCGCCATCGTTCCGATCGGAGAGGAGACCCTTCCCGCGACTGCGGCCGACCCCCTGCCTCAGGCGCTGGTGCTGACGGCGATCGTGATCTCGTTCGGCGTCATCGCCTTCGCGGTCGTGCTGGTGAGCCGGGTGTGGGCCACCGCCGGCACCGACGACAGCAACCGATTCCGGGAGGACGACGACATGGAGGCCGTCTCGTGATGGACGGACCTCCGGGCAACGCGAACCTGCTGCCGGTGCTGCCGGTGCTGATCCCGCTGATCGCCGCGGCGCTTTCGCTGCTGGCCTGGCGGAGTCTCGCGATCCAGCGCGGTCTCGGCCTCGCCGGCGCCGTGGGACTGCTCGCGAGCGCCGTGACGTTGCTGGTCGAGGTCGAGCGAGGCCCCATTCTGGTGCTCCAGGTGGGCGCCTGGCCGGCACCGTTCGGCATCTCCTTCGTGGTCGATCGCTTCGGGGCGGTGATGACCGTGCTGGCGGGCGTCGTCGGAGTCGCGACCTTCGTGTTCTCGATGGGAAGCGTGGACGCCCGACGTCAGCGGCTGCTGTACCACCCGCTGCTCTGCGTGCTGCTGGCGGGCGTCTGCGGCGCCTTCCTGACCGGCGACCTCTTCAATCTGTACGTGTGGTTCGAGGTTCTGCTGATGAGCTCCTTCGCGCTGCTCGCCCTCGGGGGCGGCGTGTTGCAGGTCGAAGGGGCGATCAAGTACGTCACGTTGAACCTGCTGTCGTCGGCGCTCTTCCTGATCGCCACCGGTCTCGTCTACGGAGCGTTGGGCACGCTCAACATGGCCGACATCGCCCTGAAGGTCCGGGCCGGGGACTCTCCCGAGGCCGTCGTCGCGGTGAGCGTCCTGCTGATGACCGCCTTCGGAATCAAGGCGGCGGCCTTCCCGCTGTTCTTCTGGCTGCCCGCGTCCTACCACACGCCGCCGTTCGCGGTGTCGGCGATCTTCGCGGGCCTGCTGACCAAGGTCGGCGTGTATGCGCTGGTGCGCTCGTTCACTCTGATGTTCGTGGCGGAGAGCGAATTCACCCACGCCATCCTGCTCGTCGCGGCGGGCCTCACCATGGCCGTCGGCGTGCTCGGAGCCGCGTCGCAGCGGGAGTTCCGGAAGGTCCTCTCGTTCCACATCGTGAGCCAGATCGGATACATGATCATGGGGCTCGCCCTGTTCACGCCCCTCGCGATCGCGGGCACGATCTTCTACGTGATCCACCACATCGTCGTGAAGGCGAACCTGTTCTTCATCGCGGGCATCGCGGATCGGCTGCGGGGCACCTCGAGCCTCGTGCATGCCGGACGCACCTCCCTCTACGCCAAGGCCCCGTTCGTCTCGGCGCTCTTCGTGGTGGCGGCCTTCTCGCTTGCGGGCATGCCGCCGCTGTCGGGCTTCTTCGCGAAGTTCGTGCTGCTGAAGGCGGGCGTCGAGGCGAAGTCGTGGACGATCGTCGCCACCGCGGCCGCGGTCGGACTGCTGACGCTCTTCTCGATGACCAAGATCTGGGCGGAGGCGTTCTGGAAGGCCCCCGATCCGGCCGACGCGCCGATCGACCGGACGCGCTCGCCGAAGCCGCCGGCGCGGGGCATGATCGGCACCTGCACCGCCCTTGCCGCGATCACCGTGCTGATCGGAATCTTCGCCGGACCGGTCTTCGAGTTCTCCCAGCGGGCCGCGGAACAGCTCCTCGACGGGGAGCAGTACATCCGCGCCGTGCTCGGCGAGCAGGCGCTCGCTCGCCTCGAGACCGGGGGCGAGACGTCCGGTTCGCTGCGCATCGCCGATGGGACCACCGCGGAGATCGGAGGACCACGATGAGTCTCGTCGTCTGGAACTTCGTCCTCGCGCTGGTCTGGGCCGCCACCACCGAGGCGTTCACGGCAGGCAACTTCGCCGTCGGCATGGTGATCGGCTTCGTCCTGCTGTTCGGCCTGCGTCGGGTGATCGACTCGGGTGCCTATTTCCGGGACCTGTGGCAGATCGTGGTGTTGATCGCCTTCTTCCTGTGGGAGTTGGTGCTGTCGAATCTGCGGATGGCGTGGTACACGATCATGCCGCTCGACCGCATGCGGCCGGGCATCGTCGCGGTGCCGCTCGAGGAGATGAGCGAGGTCGAGCTGCTGGTGCTGACGAATCTGATCACCATCACGCCCGGCACCCTGACCCTCGATCTGTCGGAGGATCGACGCACCCTCTACGTCCACGCGATGGACGCCGCGGATCCGGATGCGGTGCGTCGGGACATCAAGAAGGGCTTCGAACGCAAGGTGCTCGACGCCCTGAGGAGCGAACCGTGATCGCCTCGCCCGATTCGATCGGTGCGCCCGTCGCGACGGATGGTGCGATCCATCTCGGATGGCCGGTCACCGCCACTGGACTCATGCTCGGATTGGCGATCGTCCTGATCACGATTCGCCTGCTCCGTGGACCGTCGCTGGCCGATCGGGTGATCGCGCTGGATCTTCTCGGCACCGTGACCGCCGCGGCGATCGGCCTGTACGCGGTGGCCCGCGACGAGCCGGTCTACCTCTACGTCGCGATGGCGATCGCCCTGCTGCTCTTCGTGGGCACCGTCGCCTTCGCCTACTACATCGAACGAGGCCCACGCCCGGCGCCGGCGGCGTCGCCGGAGGATGCGGAGGCCGGTTCATGATCCTCGACCTCCTCGCCGGGACGATGCTGCTGCTTGGCGGTGCGTTCAGCCTGCTCGGTGCCGTCGGCGTGATTCGGATGCCCGACCTCTACACCCGGCTGCAGGCGGCGACCAAGACCGGCACGCTCGGGCTGGGCTGCCTGATGGTCGGCGTGGCGCTCCACTTCGAGACCCTCGGCGTCTCGGTGCGGTCGATGCTCGTGATCGCGTTCCTTCTGCTGACCGCACCGGTCGCCGGCCACGTGATCGCCAGGGCGGGACACCGCGCGGGCACGCCGCACTGGAGTCGCACCGTCGTGGACGAACGGGCCGACGACGAGCCATCGATCGGAACCCGCTGAACTCCTCACCGACTCGGGCTCAGTCGCCCCACGCGGCAAGCAGCACCGCGAGATCGGCGCCGCCGACGACGCAGTCGCCGTCGAGATCCGCCGAACACGAACTGCATCCGACGCAGTCGCCCCACGCGCCCAGCAGGATGGCGAGATCCGCGCCGTTCACGGTGCCGTTGCCGTCGAGATCCGGGGAGACCGCGATCGTGCCGCCGTGGGCGAGCCGCTCGGCGGGAATCGCCTGCGTGCCGACGTTCGGACCGCTCCAACGCAGGTGTAGGCCGGCACCACCGCCGTTCTCGAAGAACTCCAGTCGCATCGGATGGCGTCCCGCCGCAAGGGCGATGTCGCCGCTTCGGGTCCGCATGCCATGAAGGCCGTCGTTGTCGACGACGAGTTCGTCGCCGATCCAGAGCTTCGAGCCGTCGTCGCTGACGGTGATCAGCGACCACAGACCGGCCTCGGGAACCTCCAGCCAACCGGTGTAGACCGCACCGACCTCGTCGGCTCGGCCGCTGCCGGCGTACTCGCCGCCCGTCGACTCGAAGTCGACCTGCGGGACGATCTCCGACGCGTAGGGTTCGAGATCGGCGAAGTCCGGCAACTCCTGGGGCGCGGAGAGTTCGTAGTACTCGCAGAAGAGCCCCGGGGACGATCCATCGACGACGACCGCCGGGCGCGGCGTGGACAGATCGACCGTCACGACTGCGGTCGCGGTCTCGCCGGACGACGGCTCGATGATGGTGTAGGTGAAGGTGCGCTCGCCGCCGGCGGCGCCCGCTTCCGGCACCACTTCGAGCATTCCCGACTCGCCGTTCAGGACCACGGCGTCGCCGAGGGAGGTCGTCGCGTCCCAACTGTCGATCTCCAACGGATCCATGTTGAGGTCGTAGTCGTTGGAGAGCACGTCCACGGGGTTGATCGCGACGGTCAGGCCTGCGAAGAAGTCGTCGTTGGCGACCGGCGCCTGCGGACTCGCCGCGGCAAGGGCGAACTCGACCGCCCTGCGGAGATTGAGGCGACCGAATCCAAACGTCTCGGTCTCGGCATAGCCGCCCCACCAGTCGCAACTGTGCAGCAGGATCGCTTCGGCATGGGGCGCGTCGAGATCGGGATTCGCGCAGCGAATCATGGCGAGCGCCCCGTTGGCGACGGGCGTCGCCATGCTGGTGCCGCTGTAGGCGGCGTAGCCGCCGTTGCTGGTCGAACTGAGGATGCTCACGCCCGGCGCGAACAGATCCACACCTCGGCCGCGGCTGGAGAAACCCGCGGGGTTGTCGTTGGGATTGGATGCCCCCACGACGACCACGTGCTCGAAGTCCCAGGAGGCGTGGTTGGTGCCGGAGTTGCCCGCGGCCCACATCAGGCTGCCGTCGAGGTCGCGGATGTACTCGCCGGTCGTCTCGATCGACTCAGCGCCGATGCCGGAATAGCTCGCGCTGGTGACCTTCGCGCCGTTCTCGATCGCCCAGCGGGATCCCTCGAGCAGGTTCGACATGCTCGCGCCGCCGTTGTCGGCTTCGCTGACGCGAATCGGCATCACCTTCAGGGACCATCCCATGCCCGAGACCCCGACCCCGTTGTCTCCGACCGCCGCGGCGCAACCGGCGACGTGGGTTCCGTGGCCGTGGATGTCGGAGAGGTCGCCGCCGTCGACTTCGGCGAGATCGCTGACGGCGTTGTAGCCGGGGACGCGGTTGCCGAGATCCTCGTGGTCGACGATGCCGGTGTCGGTCACCGCGAGGATCACCTCCTCGCATCCGACAAGCACGTCCCACGCCGCGGGACTCTCCACCATGAAGTGGTGCCACTGCTCGGCGAACCGAGGATCGTCCGGCTCGCCGACCGGGAAGAGCATCCAGTCCGGCTCGGCGTACTGGAAGAGTCCGCTTGCGAGGAGCGTCTCGATGAGGGTCCGCTCGGGTTCGCCTGCCATCTCCGGTCCCCGCGCCGCCTCGACGATGAACTCGTCGGTCTCGACCACATGGCGACGCGGGCGATCGCCAAGCAGGGCGAGGGCCGCGTCGCGATCCTGCGGGGTCAGGTCCCGCCGAGGCCGGACGATGACGTCCCCGGTGAACTCGCGGATCCCGGGCACGGCCTCGAGCTCCCGTCCGTGATCAACGCCGGGGCCCTGCATCGCACCACGCAGGTCGCCGACTGCCGGGGCGACCTGGATGCCCGCATGCTCCCGGGCAGTGGTCCGAGAGCCTCTCGCGGTCGCTCGATTCGAATCACTCGATGCGATGGCGGAGGCAACGCCAACCAGTGCGAAGGTGGTCAGGACGGCGGGAGCAGCGAGGCTGGCGGTTCGAAGCATGCGTGGGGTGTCCGGATCGACAGGGACGGGCCGACGTCGAAATCGGCCTGAAGGGTGAGTCCGCTCCCGGTCGCAGAGGGAACGGTACTTCGCGAACGGATGGAACGTCGACTTGAATTCGGGATTTCGACCCAGGCAGTTCCACCTCGTCGATTCTCCGTGCCAGAATCCAACGGGACTCGTCTCGGTTGCCGGCCCTGTCGCCCAACGCGGGTACAACGAGTCGCATACCCGTTCTCCAGAAAGGGAGCGACTCGGGTCGACGAGTGGTGCCCTGTGGATCGCAAGGCCTGCGCATGGATCAGCAAGCGTCAGCATCTCTCCGAAAGGCTCGCATGGACCTCGCCCTCGGCCGCCACGCCGAGGCGGCGGAGGCCTTCGAGCGAGCGCTCGTCGGGGGCGGTGGGACGGCACGAGACTGCTTCGACTTCGGTGTACTGCTCGAGGGTCGCCAGCGGCTGCTCGATGCCGTCACCTGGTTCGAACGGGCGGCGGCCAAGGACCCGAAACTGTTCGAGCCGCACCTGAATCTCGGTCGTACCCGCGTCCGGGTCGGCGAGTCCTCCGCCGCGGTCGTCGACTTCGACGCGGCCGTGGCGCGAGGAGCAGGTCTGGCCGCCGTCTCGGACCGCCTGCTGGCGCTCAACTACCTTCCCGGGCGATCC
>Ga0075479_10000455_pt1 | contig 17464 bp, 13 predicted proteins | sample DEB08_DNA_8_FD_76341 | JGI IMG/M metagenome (GOLD analysis project Ga0075479, IMG submission 76341) | Aqueous microbial communities from the Delaware River and Bay under freshwater to marine salinity gradient to study organic matter... | ecosystem: Environmental > Aquatic > Marine > Coastal ... | reverse complement strand
TCCGGGTCGCCACCGACAGCATACAACATGCCCACGCTCCCCTCTGCTGCCAGCTGCGTAAGTTCATCGAAACTGGTGGAAGAACCGTCCATCAGGTGATCAATGACCGCCTGCACGCCAGCTCTGTTGGGAGCTTTCTCGGCACGAATGGTGAAACGAATGGGTTCCAACGGATTGCCATTGCGATCCTGTGGGAACTGCTGGTCAGCGCCGGAATTCCGGATTGGTCCAGGCACCAGGATTGCATCCGATGCAATGGCTTTGAGCCATGAACCGAGCATCCATGCCTCTTCCGTTGTCATCCACGGTGAGAGAACTGCAGCAACCCGGCCTGAGGCGTTTGCCTGTTGCTGGGTGATTGCTGAACGCACAGAAACCAACAATTTCTCCCAGTCCGTTTCCTGCAACTGGCCGTTTTCTCGCTGCTGTGGGCTGGTGAGTCGCTGGTCAGAATGTGTGTATTTCCAGCCAAACCGACCTTCATCGCACATGAAGTGCCCCTGAGCCAGCTCATTTTCGCGCGGTTTCACGCGATAGACTCGCTCTTCGTTTTGATCCACTGTAATGCTGCAGCCTGTACTGCAACCGGGGCAGACGGAGTTGGTGCTTTTGAGCCACCAGACCCGCTGTTCATACAAAAAGTCCTTGCTGCACAATGCTCCGACCGGGCAGATGTCAACAACGTTCCCGGCGAGTGGGTTGTTCACCGGGTGGCCGGGGAAGATGTCGATTTCTTCATGGCTGCCACGGCTGACCACCTGGAGCTCGGAGGATCCGGAAATTTCCCTGGTGAAACGCACGCACCGTGTGCACATGATGCAGCGATCGGTGAACAGAGTGATCTGGTCACCAATATTATCCTTGTCCGGCTTGATGTTCTTGGGTTCATTAAGCCGGCTGTAACCGCGGCCATGATCGAAGCTGTAGTCCTGCAGATAACATTCACCAGCCTGATCACAAGTTGGGCAGTCGAGAGGATGATTGAGCAGCAGGTACTCCAGTGTTGCCTTGCGAGCCGCTTTGACCTTTTCACTGTCCGATACAATGACCGTGCCGTCTTTCACGGGAGTCTGGCAGCCTGGAACCAGCTTCGGCACCATCTGCACTTCGCCGTCTTCTTTTTTCTCGCCCACTTCCACAAGGCACATGCGGCAGCTGGCTACAACGGAAAGTTCCGGATGCCAGCAATACGCAGGAATCTCCTCACCGACCCGCGCTGCCGCCTCAATGCAATTCAGACGCTCATTGGAGCCGATCTCCACTTCTTTTCCGTTTACCGTTACGGTTGCCATGCTGATACCTGATATTGCTTGCGGTTTAACTGAGAAAAGTGGTTCCGATTAATCCAGCAGAGTTCCGCCGTGCTGATCGCAGGCTTTCGGTCAGTCTTCCAGTTGGGCCTGTCGATGGTCCGGGAATTCCAATCGCTGCTGTTCGATGGGGCTTTAGTGAGCAGCCATCATGAGCTTTTGTGCAGATGTCACCGAGGGACTCTGCTTCTTAATGTACTCTTCAAACTCGCTGCGGAACTTGTTGATCGCGTTTTTCACGGGCCATGCTGCTCCATCTGACAACCCGCAAATTGTGGTTCCGGGAATGATTCCCATGGAGCCGGCAACTTCCAGCAGCAGATCCAGATCTTCCAGTCGGCCCCGACCATCGCGAATTCGTTCCAGAATCCGTGTCATCCACTGAGTACCCTCGCGGCAGGGTGTGCACTGCCCGCAGGATTCGTGAGCCATGAATCGACAGCAGTTGTACAGCACGTCGACCATACTGGTCTGGTCGTCAACAACGACAACAGCCGCCGTCCCGAGTCCCAGACATCCGGCACTTCCCGGACCAGCGAAGTCCAGAGGGATGTCCAGCTCATCAGCGGAAAGAAAGCCCATGCTGATTCCGCCGGGAACTACGGCCTTGGCCCTGCGACCTTTCCAGACTCCCCCAGCGTGATTGTCGATCAACTCTCGAGCTGTCACGCCAAGAGGCAACTCGACGCAACCCGGTTTGTTCACGTGCCCACTGATGCAGTAGAGCTTGGGGCCAAGGCTGCCGGGATCCCGTGGATTGTTCGGGTCGGGCTGAACGCCGATTGACCGGAACCAGTCAACGCCCCGATAAAGAATGTGCGTCACGCAGCACAATGTTTCGACATTGTTGACGATCGTTGGCTTGCGAAACAGTCCCTCGATAGCCGGGAACGGTGGCTTGATTCGCGGCCAGGCCCGTTTCCCTTCAAGACTTTCGATGAGTCCGGTTTCTTCCCCGCAGATATAGGCTGCGGCGCCACGGTGCACGACGATATCCAGAGCGAACCCGGAACCGCAGATGTTATCTCCAAGGATCCCGGCGTCCCGGCATTCCTGAATGGCCTCTTCCAGAATTCGGTAGCTGTCGCCGTATTCATAGCGAAGGTAAATGTAGGCCATATTACAGCGAATCGCGCGACAGGCGAGAATGATGCCTTCGATCAGCTGATGCGGGTCCTTTTCCATCAGATATCGATTGTTAAAGGTCCCAGGTTCACTCTCGTCTGCATTGACGGCAAGGTAAATAGGGCCTTTGTGATCCTTGGGCAGAAACGTCCATTTCAAGCCGGTTGGAAAGCCCGCACCCCCGCGCCCCCGCAGTCCCGCGTTCTTGACCTGCGCAGTGATGTCGGCGGGATCCAGCTTGAGAAATTCTTCGAGCCGGGAGTAACCACCGTCCGCCTTGTAGGTTGCGAGCGATGCGCTGTCTGGCTTGTTGATTCGTGCAAAGAGAACTGGTTCGAATTCTGCCACAATCTGCCTCGGATTCGCTGTGTCTGGTTGAAGCCAAAGATCACTCTATCGAGCCTGTAATTACAGTTCGTCGATGAGCTTTGACGTTGATTCCGTTGTCATGTCCATGTGACAAACGTCGTCCACCAGAATGCAGGGTGCTCCCTCGCAGGCACCCAGACATTCCGCAAATTCGACTGTCACAGCCCCGTCTTCTGTCGTGTGTCCGGGGGTCACGTTGTATTTCTGGCAAATATTCTCCAGCAACTCTTCGCCGCCTCGCAGCATGCATGAGATGCTGCGGCAGAACCAGACGCGATTCTTTCCCTGAGGGTTTTCTTCCGTCTTGAAGAAGTTGTAGAAGGTCATGGTGTCATGCACCTCTGCTGGATGCAGTTCCAGCAGGTCAGCAATCTCCACGATTGCTTCCCGCGAGACGGCACGCAGGGTGTCATGCACAATGTGCAGTGCCGGCAGTGTAACGGCACGCTTGTTCGGATACTTGGGGAATTCTGCCCGGATCCGATCTCGAATTTCTTCACTGAGCACAGTCATGTTCTGTCAGCCAACTTTCAGAGGACAGGGACTTGTTATCGATCCAGTTCGGCGGCAATGATATTCAGGCTTCCCAGCACCGCGACGACGTCACTCAACTGATGATCGCGAATCATGTGCGGAAACATTGCAAAATGAATGAATGAGGGGGGCCTTGTACGGGCACGCCAGGCACGAGATTCGTTATTACCAACAATGTAGAAGCCAAGTTCGCCGTTCGGAGATTCTGTGGCCGCGTACACCTCTTCGCGAGGAACGTCATGGCTGCGATTCGGCATGATCATTTCGAAGTGCTGAATCAGTCCTTCGATACTGCGATAGACAGACGGCTTCGGTGGCAGAACCATGTCCGAATCCACATCGATGTTGACCGGACCCGACGGGATGTTTTCGATGGCCTGTTCCAGAATTCGGAGACTTTCCAGCATCTCCTGCATCCGCACAAGATAACGAGCATAGCAGTCACCGCCGGTGCTGCAGATCACGTCAAAGTCCAGTTCGTTGTAGGCCAGGTAAGGATCATCGCGGCGCAGATCACGCTCGACTCCACTCGCCCGTGCTACCGGGCCGGTGGCACTGAGGTTGATGGCATCTTCCCGGCTCAGATAGCCGATGCCCTGCGTGCGGTCCACAAAGATGCGGTTCTTGGTGAGCAGGCGATTGACCTCCTCGTAAACCGGCGGGAAGTTCTGGATGAACTTGCGAACTCGGTTGACCCAGTCTGTGTTGACGTCGAAGAGAACCCCGCCCACTCGCGTGTAGCTTGTGTGGAATCGCTGACCGGAAGCCAGTTCAACGATATCGTAAATGTGCTCTCGCTGCTGGAAGAAGTACAAGAACGCCGTGAAGCCGCCGAGATCCAGTGCCGTTGTTCCCAGATTCAGCAGGTGGTCATGCAGCCGCATCAATTCGGCAAGAATCGTTCGCAGATATTTGCAGCGAGGGGTGAGTTCGATTCCCAGCAGTTTCTCAACGGAATGATGCCACGCGATCTCATTAGCCAGCGGGGACAGATAATTCATTCGGTCAGCGATCGTCACATACTGGTTGAAGTCGAGATGCTCTCCCAGTTTCTCGAAGCCGCTATGCAGATAGCCGATGTACGGGACGGCCTGCAGGACCTTCTCGCCGTCCAGTGTCAGCACCAAACGGAGAGTTGTGTGGGTGGCCGGGTGCTGAGGGCCGAAATTCAGTGTCCAGACGTATTCACGTTCTTTGGATTCTGAACCGTGTGTTGCAACAGGCGTCAGTGGCATGGAACGAGGCCGCGTATCAAAAAAGACAAAAATAAAACCGCAGGACACAGAAGCGTCCCGCGGACTGTTGAATCAGCCCTCGGACCGTGTGATCACAGGGAAGTTGTGTCGCTCGCCGCGTCCCTTGAGCGGATAGTCTTTCCGCAGTGGAAACGCCGCAAACTCTTCGGGCATCAGGATTCTGCGCAGGTCCGGGTGGTCGCTGAAGGAGATTCCGAACATGTCGTAGACCTCTCGCTCCAGCCAGTCTGCACTCATCCAGAGGGCACAGACACTTGGGAGTTGCGGGTCAGGGAGATTTACCGCAGTACGAATGGTCAGTCGCTCTCCAGTCTCCACATTCAGCAGCAGGTAGACCACGCTGAAACGATCTGTCGCTCCTTCGTAATCCAGCCAGTCAATGGCTGTGATATCGATGAGCATACTGAAACCGAAGTCAGCTTTGAGCCCGCTCAGTACGTCGAGAAGAACACCAGACGACACGTCAATGAAACGATTGTCGCGAAATGTTTTCTCCCGAATTTCTTCGCCAAATCGCGACTGCAGTTCCTCAAGCGAAACCATCTCAGGCATCCCTCTTCATGGTGGTTGCGGCAGCAGAGAATCCACCCAGCTGAATCAGGCTGGCGTCCTCAATTCGGTGCTCCTCCTGCAGGTCAAACGGGGTGGGACCGGATGACGTGTCCCGGGCCGCGAATTCGCGTCCCATCACTGTCCCGGTGCGGCGAACCTTTTCCTGCATGTCAATCACTGCAGCAAGCAGTTGCTCCGGCCGCGGTGGGCAGCCCGGTACGTACATGTCGACCGGGATAAAACGGTCAACACCCTGAACAACTGCGTAGGTGTCGAAAACACCGCCGGAGCAGGCACAGGCACCCATGGAAATGCACCACTTCGGTTCTGGCATCTGGAGCCAGATTCGCTGCAAAACTGGAAGCATCTTCATCACGACTCGGCCAGCGACGATCAGTAAGTCGCACTGGCGGGGGCTGAACCGCATGACCTCAGCACCGAATCGTGCCAGGTCATGACGTGAGGCCGCTGTGGCCATCAATTCGATCCCGCAGCAGGCTGTGGCAAATGGCATCGGCCAGAGACTGTTCGACCGAGCCCAGTTTGCGGCAGCATCCAGTCGAGTGATGAAAATGTTTTCCGGAAGTCCTACCGCCATCGAAATACCCCTTTTCGCCAGGCATAGATCCACGCAAGTGCGAGGGTTGCCATGAATATCAGCATGATTCCGAACACTGTATCCCGCAATTCAACCGGAATCCCCAGGTCGCTGTAGGCACTGACAGCCCACGGATACAGGAATAGTAGTTCTACATCAAAAACAAGAAACAGGATCGCCACTAAATAAAAGCGAATATCGAACGGTTGCCTGGCGTCCCCCACAGGATCCATGCCGGATTCATAAGGCATATCCTTGACTGCGGTTCTGCGTCGTGGGCCAAGCAGATGGGCCAGCGCCAGATTCGTGACGACAAATCCCACAAGAATCGCGCCGTACACGAACAGTGGTGGCAGACTGGGCAGATTAGAAAGCAGGGATGTATCCACTGAGTGTCCTCTTTGACGGAATCGATTTCGGGCCCGATTACAGCCAAATCGCCGGATCGGGTGTCAAACCTGACTGCCGGACCCAGTTCGGGCCTGGCGAGGTCTGCGGGATCATGGTGCTTTCATGCTTGTTATCGAGTGTTCCGTCAGAAAATCGACATTCGAGCAGCCGTCATCTCCGCTGAGTCTCAAAAAAGGGCAGATCTGAAGATTTCTCTGGTCGTTCAAAGGCAGATTCCCGGGAACGCGGGGTTCGAGGAAGCCTGCGATGATCGGAATCACCCCGTTTTAGCTTCTGCAAGGTTGGAATATGGTGTGTAGGCGTGTGGATCAAGCGAAAGGTAATCTCTCGCGAAATCCTCTCGCTTTCGGAAATTCCCAGGATCGCCACAGCCGGCCCCGTTTTCCCATCCGGCAATGTCGATATCCACTCGAGAACTGGTCGTGTTGCGGCTTGCTGGAGCCCGGTGAAGACCGTGTGTGGACGGGGGGAAGAGTTGGCCGCGATTTTTTCGAGGGCTTCAAGTAAACTCAGGTTGCAAGCAGGATGGTTTCAACTTTTCCGGGATCATCCGCTATCCCTGTAAGTTCCGTCAGTGCAAATGTGAATTGATACGATGGCCGATTGCATTCCAGACCCCGGGTACGCAAAAAAGATCGCGGGGCAATCGCGAAATGCTGCCCAGCAGTTGCCATCGCTGACCGGCAGCCAGAAGAATGCCTGGCTTGAACAGGTCGCGGCCCTGTTGCTTGAAAGACAGGATTCCATTCTCCAGGCAAATCAACTGGACCTGATTGCGGGGGAGAACAGCGGGCTTTCCCCGGCGATGTTGGATCGCCTGCGACTGTGTCAGCAGCGAATTGAATCGCTCGCCGCAGCAGTGAGACAGATCTGTGCACTGCCGGATCCGGTAGGAGAGGTGATCAGCGGTGGGCGAAGGCCAAATGGTCTTCAGGTAAATCGCGTGCGAGTTCCACTGGGTGTTGTGTTCTTCATCTTTGAGTCGCGTCCGAATGTTACGATTGATGCCGCTGCTCTCTGCATCAAGAGCGGGAACAGCGTCATCCTTCGCGGTGGCCGGGAGGCGTTACACAGCAATCTTGCGCTCGGAGAGATTCTGCAGGAGGCCCTCAGGACGGAAGGATTACCCGAACATGCTGTTCAACTCGTTGAGTTTCCCGACAGGGCATTAGTTGGAGAATTCCTGTCCTGTGGCGACCTGATCGACGTGACGATTCCTCGGGGCGGCAAGTCACTGATCGAACGCGTTTGTCGGGAGGCGACAATGCCGGTCATTCGACACTACGACGGAATCTGCCACGTTTTCATTGATGAATCTGCAGATGTTCAAATGGCGAAAGAAATTGTCGTCAACAGCAAGTGCCAACGGCCCGGCGTTTGCAATGCAGCGGAATCGCTGCTGATTCATCGGGCGGCTTTGGATCGAGTCTGGCCGGAAGTCGCCGTGGCTCTGCAACATCACAAGGTCGAACTGCGGTGCTGTCAAGACAGCCTTGCTTTGGCACCCGGGGCAGTGGCGGCGACGGCAGAAGACTACTCAACTGAGCACCTCGCTTTGATTCTTAATGTGAAAGTAGTGGATTCGCTGGAGCAGGCTGTGCAGCACATTCGAGAATTTGGATCGGCTCACACAGATGCAATCGTCACGCAGAGTTTTGCGGCAGCGGAAGCCTTCGAAACCCTGGTGGATTCCTCGGCCGTCGTCGTGAATGCCAGCACACGGTTCAATGACGGAGGTGAACTGGGACTGGGAGCTGAAATCGGGATCAGTACGGATCGATTTCATGCACGCGGGCCATGCGGCCTGCAGGAGCTCACCACCTACAAGTATGTGTTGCGAGGGACGGGCCAAACTCGAGGCTGATTCTCCTCTTTCTGTCGACCGGAAGGAGCAAAGACGGGGACGAGAAGCGATCCGAGTGATGCAGGCAAGGCCGCATTCCACAGTGTGTTGACTGGGAGATCTCTGTCGCGTGTTCCGTCGAAGTCTCAGCATGTTCGCGATCCAGTCGCAGCTGCCTCGTTTTGGCCCTCGCACGGTTCGTAACAGAACACTCCGGCCGTAGCGGAACACTGCGTACTCTGGTCGGCGGATGTGTTGGAATGGAAATCCGGTCATGCGGGCACATCCCTGTCGCTGAACACCGTGCCATCGAAAGATCGAAATGTGACCGTGCAGGCGGCGGTGGCAACAGGCCGGGGGGAGCCCCGCGGAGTAACGCGGGTGGCAACCACGGCTTTGGTGTGGCGTTCTGAATTGGAAGCTGCTGAACGAATAGCCTTCCACAATTTTCCTGACATGCGCAGGTACCAGAAACATTCCTGGGTACCAGACACGTTATCGCAGCAATCGCGGGGGAGATCCGCGTTGCTGCGAGGAGTCGTCACGACTTGATGCGATTTCCTGCACGCAGGGGGCCGCGCAGGTATTCCGAAGAATTCCCCATCTTGGCATGTGGGTCTCGGCTGATATTGAGCGTGGATCTGCCAACGCGTCCACGAGTTTACTCAGTATGCAATGCAGAAGCCCGAGAACCGTCGTGTTGTGGCAAATCAACGCGCGTGGTGAAAGCATGCAACCGACTGTCATTTTCATCTGCAGTTCAGAAAAAAAACGCCGAAGAAGAGCGGGTTTGTGGTGCGGTGTTAAAACGTTTATTAAGGGTGACGATGATTGATTACTAGTTTCTGATGTGGATTCCCGCGAGAGGCTTAACATGCCGAGAGTAAATCGTTCCAAAATCTACAGTGGATCTGATCGACAGGCGTTTCTCATCACCCATCGATGTGTTCGAAGAACTCGGTTATGCGGTCGGATGCCCGGCGGGGGACGAGACTACACCTATCGAAAGCAATGGATACGAGATCGCTGTAGGGTGCTTTGTGAGGCGTTCTCGATTCAGATCTGTACTTATGCAATTCTCAGTAATCACTTCCACCTTGTGATCCTGAGTTGTCCTGATCAGGCAGCGAACTGGACTGAGACGGAAATCGCCGCTCGTTGGCTCAGCCTATTTCCAACTGCTGCAATGAAACGGGACTCTCGCGATTCGCCAAATACCGCGGAAATCAACGCGATCGCCACGGATGCTGAACGGGTGAATGTCCTTAGAGACCGGCTCGTATCAGTCTCGTGGTTTATGAAATGTCTGGCGGAACCTGTCGCCCGACGTGCCAACAAAGAAGACGATGTCTCCGGTCATTTTTGGGAGGGGCGATACGATGTCAGACCATTGAAAGATCAGTTTGCATTGATTGCGGCAATGGTTTACGTCGATTTGAATGAAGTAAGGGCAGGTATTGCTGATACTCCAGAAACTGGTGAATTTACAGGGCTCAGCGAACGCATTCGAATCGTAGGCAAACGATCGAAAGACAGGGGGCAAGGAGCACCTGGTTGTGACTGGCTGGTTCCCTTTCTTGACAGGTCGCCTCAGCCGGAAAAATGTCAACTTTGGACTGAGCAAAACCCGAAGCCGAAAATGCCTTTTTTGGAGGTCGAATTCGTTGCCTACCTCGAGGTGGTCGACTGGTCTGGACGACACCTCCATCGGGGCAGGAAATCGCGAATCTCGAGTGCAGTACCGCCAATAATCGAAAGACTCGCGATTCCGGGTGAGCACTGGATTGCGATTGTGAGCAACTTCCGAAAGAGCTTCCGTTTTGCAGCAGAACTCCCGTCTCGCATCATAAAGAAGCCAATGAAGACAGTTCATCGCCGGATTGGCGCAGTTAACAAGGGGGGGGCGTAGACCAGTCTGTGACCATAGCAACCAGTTCGGTTACGAGTGATTGTAGCGATTGGATCGGCTACGCGGAAAAGATTTATTGGTAAGCCTCAGAGGCGTGATATTGACTGAATCAGGGTCTGCGGCAATGACTGATAAAAACCAACGTCGTTGATTCTGCTTGACAACATCCACGGATGACATCCTCTCGGAATCCAATATCGATCGCGCGAAGTGATCTCGAAGGCCAATGCGACCATGGATGGTCCCTCTAAGATGTTTGCTGGGTGGGCAGAAGGCCGCAGGCGGCGGATGCTGGTCGATCAGCCTTGTCTCGATGAACAATCCAGTGAAGTCTGCATATCCTCGGATTCTGGCGAAGGCCTTTCCTTCGAACAGCGACATCTGGAACGAGTTCAGCAAATGCATGCTTGTTCCGGGACAGAGGATGAGCGAGCCGCAATACGGCTGGTCTCGCTATTTGTGTTGCGCCGGCTGATTTCCCGCCGACTTTGGAAGAATGCTTGTGTTTGCGGCGGACTTCTTCTCCTGCCGCTGGCCCTCCTTCCGTCAGTGCCGACCAGTCCCAGGAGCCCAAAGGTCGCAACTCTGTTGATCGCCGGTGACGGATTACAGCTTTCTCAAAAAGTGCCTGGCACCGTCTACTCCGCTCCTGCAATTTTGGATGATGATCGATCACGTCGCGTCACTTGGGTGGGTGCCGATACGATCAGTGGCGATCGGGTGCCAGGCACCGCAGTCGCAGGAGGGCTGGGGGCCGTGATTGGTCACACCGTGCCTGGCACCTCGGAGCCCGGGATTTCAGTGCCTGGCACCAATGCGGACATCGGTTCGGAGGATGTTTCGGTGCCAGGCACCGGTTGGGACACCGGTTTGGGTTCTTTGCGGGAGTCGGGTTCACCGCTACAGCGGTTGCTGCGGGTTTTGGTGAGTTTCGAATTGTGCTTTGCGGCACAGTTATGCTTTCTTATCGCGGTGGCTCGTTCCTGCAGCACGGTCGATTTCCGTGGGGATTACCGCGTCTGGAAGTGGCTCTCCGCTCAGTTGTTTGCGGTTGGCTTCTTTTTTTCGAGTTCACTGGTGCCGGACATCGAGCAGTTGATCATGTTGCCCACTGGAGTCGGCGGCTCAGCTCCTGCAGCATCACGTCATGCGTTGTGGGTTGTGCCGGCAAGTGCCGTCTTCCTGTGTACGTTGTTTAAAATCTCGAAGGACATGCAGCGATTCCGCACTTCGCAAATCCTGTTGACGATCGGTTTAGGTCTGGGGCTGGTTTTGGCTGTGTTACCGCTGCGAGGAAATGTGCAGGCGGAGTCGGATTTTGTTGCTGTGCTGCAACTACTCACATCCGGCCTGATCCTCTCAGGCTGTCTTCTGCATACGTGGTTTGTGCTCTACCGCAATTCAGATCCTCCGCAGCGATCTCAATCGCTGCAGTTCTGCGACGTGGCTGACAGCGTGAGGTCTCCCGGTGCCAGCGGCGGGGAAGAACTGGAAGCAGCAACGACTGCCGCCTGAGACTCCAGGCGGTATTTCATAGAGCGGCATTCGAATCGCGACGAAGACTGTGCAGGTGGTCCCAGAGATCTCCGGCGTATGTCGGTACAGCTTTCTCAAGCCGTTGCAGAAATCCCGGGGCAACCGTCGCGTCTCGCAGGTCCGCGATGTATTTCAGCAGGACTGCCTGACCCTCCCGGCTGCCATTGAGGAGGAAGTGAGTCCATGCCCACGCTTCGGCATAGTCACGTGCTGAGAACGCGCTGAATTCCGCGATCATTTCGAGGCGGAACATTCCCGGGCTCCATCCTTCCTGTTCGGCCAGTAGTAGTTCATCGAGGTGCTGCTGACTGCGACGGTTATCCAGGTCAGTGGCAGTTTCAAAGTATTCTGCCAGTCCCTCATCAAGCCACAGCGGTACGTGGGAGCATGACGCGTGCAGAATTCCGTGAGTGAATTCGTGCCGCAGATCTGAAAGGACTCGGGAACTAACGAATGAGTAGACAGCCAGCTGTTTGGATGTCTGCATGAAGTAGGCTCGGCGGGAGGGCAGTGCAGGCCAGCGGACGCGGAGAAAGTTGCGATAGCTGACTTCATCACTGAACAGGTAGACGTCGATTGGATCTCGCTGTTCCTGGAGCTTTAAGCGGTTGGTTACGGTCAATCGGGTCTCAGCCAATTGTTTGACAATGGGGTCATCCGGCCGCAGCGGGACGTCGCTGTGAATGGCGAACCCATCTCCGCTGAACAGATGACGATCAGGAGGAGAGGTGGAGAAGGTTGTGCGTGGAGTCGCCTGACAGCCGATGTGCGTGACTGCGAGCAGAAGGAGCAGGAGGCAACACGAGTGGGGTGATCCGCAATGTGTCTGCTGTAATTCGTGATCGACAGTCATCGTGGCGCGACCTGCAAAGTGATTGCTGTTCCTGGATGATTACGGCTTTTGTCTGCGAGAGCGACTGACGGGAATACGGCAACCCCTTGCCGGAACGGTGGTGACTTTCGGCAGTGTGCCCATGAGTGCAGCGTCGACCGCGTCGTTCAGGTGATGCCTGGTGACTTTATCCTCCATTGTGTGATCGTCCATGGCACCGATGAAGACAATTTCCCGGGACTTGTTCAGGACGAAGAATTCCGGAGTAAAGATAGCGCCCCACGAACGGGCGAGCGTCTGTTCATGGTCGGCAAGGTAAAGGTATGGGTACTTCTTTTCTTCAGCCCGTCGTTTCATGTTCTCGATGCTGTCTGATGGCTTTGGGCTGGAGTTGACGGCAATCAGTTTGACGCTTGCGCCAGCCTGAGAGTAGGCGTTACTGAATAGGGCCATCCGTCCTTCATAGTCCTGCGAATACAGGCAAGTGTTGCTGGTGAAGCAGACCACGAGCACGTCGATGTTGTCAAAGTCGGTTAGAGAATATTTTTTTCCGTTCGTTGCTGGCAGGTTTTTCCACGCGGGTGCCACCTGCCCGATTTGCAGGCGGGGTTCGTCGCCGGTGACAGGGGAGATGAGCAGGAACAGGAGTACCAGTGACAGCGTTCGTTTCATGGTTCGACCTGAATTGAGCTCCCGAACCGGACGTCGGGAGCGTTGATTTTGCAGGACTGAGTGCACCGTTTCAGTGCAATTGAAATTCAATCTTGAGCCATTTCCCGAGAAAGTGTAATCCAAAGAGTGGATGAAGAAAGCCCTGATGGCAGTTACTGGCAATTCCCGCCGTTGCTCTGTCTCGTGAGCTGAAGCTTGCGAGTATGCCATCGCAGTGGCGGAAAATGCTGGCTGTCGATGTGTTTGGTGACCGTTGGAGAGTGTTTTTCCGGCGCTGGGTAGAGATGGCAGAGGACTTTGTCAGCGTTGGTGAGTTCGGTCGGTGAATCGGCAGTTTTTGCCGGAGGAGTTGGAGTTCGGCAGAATCTGCCGAACTGGCCCATGGCATGGTCGGTTGTGAGTGATTCGATCGTGAAAAAACGACTGGCAGCAGAGTGTTCGGAACATGGAGAGAATTCCGCGTTCCGGCAGATGTCATCGGGTGTGATTGGAATGGCCCGAAATGATGAATTTTCGGAGCCGAATTTGATGGTTTGGAGCAAGCCAATGAGACTGGTTGCAGCTGGATGTTTGTTGATTGCAGGTCTTTCAGCAACGAACCTTGAAGCTGGGGAAACGAGATTTCCTTATCAGGCGCGGGTGATTGCTGAAGAAACATGGGTGAGGTCCGGTGGAGGCGAGCGCTATTACCCAACTCAACGTCTCACCCAGGGACAGTTGGTGACAGTGCATCGTCATGATCCGGGCGGCTGGTACATGATTGATCCTCCCGGGGGCAGCTTCAACTGGATTGCCGAACGGTATGTCGAGAGAACCAATGCGACTCAGGGTGTCGTTCGAGATGACAATGTCGTTGCGTTTGTGGGCAGTGAGTTTGGCGATGAGGTTTCCGTGTGGCAGCGAAGGTTGATGGCAGGGGAAGTGGTTGCGATCATGGAACGCCGGGATCTGGAGACTTCTTCGGGGCGGCAATCCATGCTGAAGATCAGTCCTCCCCAGCGCGAACGCCGATGGATTCCGGGAGTGGCCGTGGTGCCGGTAGATCCTGGACAGCAGCAACTTGCGGACAGTGATGCATACCGAATGCCATCAAACGCAGCGCAATCAGGGCTGATAAAATCTCCCACTGCCGATGCAAACAGCACCAGTGAGTCAGATGTGCCGAAGAGTCCGCAACTTGTCGAGCAGGAACGCCATACGACCGAGCGGAAGCAGATCGCAGTACTGGATCAAAAATTTCGCGCGATGGTCCTGCAGGATGCCTCAACGTGGAATCTGGACCAGCTTGAAGCGGAGTACCGAGCTTTGCAATCGGAACTGACCAGTCCGTCTCTGTCGGCCGCGATCGAACTGCGATTCGCGGCAATCAGGCGGTATCAGCAGCGCATGTCAGATGCCCGTAATATTCGGAATCTGCAGAGTGCCACAGAGCGTCGGGATGCTTCGCTGGTGTCGCGCCATGGATTTCGTTCCATGATGAGCGCGGGCATCAGTCCGCTGAGTAACCGGGTTCAATCTCGCTCGGGAATTGTGCAGCGTGAGGCCCCTGGTGGATTTCCACAGTACATGCAACCGGGAAAAAGTGAGTCATCCGGCACCACCTCCGCGGTTTCCACGAATCCGGGCGAGCGATCAGTTTTTGTGGAGGCTCAACAGATGCTGCCTCCGGGCACCTCCGCTGTGTTTGCCGATCAATCCGCCACGCCAGTGTCAGAGACTCGATTTGACGGCAACGTCATTCCCGCTTCCGCAGTCGAGGCCACAGGCGATGTTTCACAGTCGGAAGCGGCATCGATGCTGCAGCCGGGAAGTCCACAGAATCCATTCGTCGGGGCTGGAATGCTGTTGCCGGCTGACGGTGGAGCTGATGGTTTTGTACTGGCGGACGGTGAAGGCAATATTCTGGCTGAACTGCGTCCTGCTGCGGGAGTGGATCTGCAGAGTTTTGCTGGTAATCCGGTTGGCGTTATGGGAACCCGCTGGTCTCAGGAGGACCGTCGCGACATCATCGAAGTATCGGGACTGAAGGCCGTTCGTTTGGCAACACCCTGAAGTGCTCAGGTGAGGTCGGAGGCGAGTTCCGCGAACACAGTATCAAGGATTCGACTCTGCCCGAGGTTCAGGTTCAGTGAATCGGATTCCGCGAGCTGATACAGGGGGTTCTGCGGAGCAACCAGCAGGTTAAGATTGACGAAAACAGCAGAGGCAACCTGGCCAATTTCAGTACCGGTGACATCACCGAGGGCACCACCGCTGACTCGATCCCAAAGACGAATGCGACCGTCAGGCGTGATAAAGTACCATTGATTGAAACGATCGCGGAGCCAGCGTTCGTTGAGTCCACCAAAGTTAAAATGATCGCGGTTTGTCAGCCTGAAGCCGTGTTGTTGCGAGAACTCCATGAGCTGGCGACTTTCGGCCGGAGTTGTCTGGGAAACCTCAATGACTCCGTTTGATGTGACCTGACGCAGCGAGTAGTTTCCAGGCAGCAGGCCAGCAAAAGCGTACCATCCGGATTCGGTGGACGGATCAATGTTGCCGTCACCGTTGATATCACGGTTTTGACTGACGGTTCTGGCAACGACATGGCCGTCGGAATCCAGCAACTCCAATGGTATTTCATTGAGCCACTGTTCTTCCGCAAATGCAAAGTTGCTAATGACCTGCGGGTCCCCCATGGCCGCCTCAGAAATGCGCGTGTGCAGGACAGCGCCGGTTGCCTGTGACCAGAAAAACACTTCGCCCAGTGCGGTGATGCAGTACAGCTGCTGGGTGTTATTTGCGGGGATGCCGTACCAGGTTGCAGTCTGCAGTTGATCAGGGACACCTGTCGGCACAGCAACCAGTTGTGCTTCCGGCATCGCGTCGTTGTTGCGGATTCCGTTTGGATCCCGTTCGTTCCAGATCCGTCCGGCCACCTCGATTTCGCGATAGTTTCCGAAATTCAGTCCGCCGGTGACGGAGCCCGAAGTGACAAGAAACCTGGGCTGCCGGGCTGCGTACAGGAGTGACGGGTCGCGAAAATACTCGTTCGTCAACCCTGCGACCACTGTTCCCTGCAGGCCGCGTTGCGAGGTGACAGCCTGTTCGTCCCAGCGGCTGACCGTGCCGTCCGGCGTCACGAAGTGCCAGCCGGCACTTCCCCAAAGCCATTTTTCACCCAGGCCTCCAAAGTTCTGGTGGAGATTGCCGGTGAATTCCAGTTCCAGACTTTGGCTGATCAGCCAGGCGTTTTCGGCCAGAGGCGACATGCGACCAGCGCTCTGTGTCCAGCCATTCGTGAGTTGTTCGCGGACTCGATACTCGCCGGGCGCGACATTTTCGAATCGATACCAGCCTCGTTCAGTATCAGGCTGAATCTGACCGTCTCCATTCAGGTCAATGTCTCTGGACTGCGTCTCAGCAACAATCTGTCCGGATTCATCGATCAATTGAAAAGTGAATCCATTGAGCCCCGGTTCGGCCTGGACAGATTCGCTGCTTGCGATCAGAGCGGTGGGGTTATTCCAGGCTCTGGGGCCTGGCTGGGCGATCACAGGTCCACTGAGCGTACGAGGGGATTGGTCCCACTGTGAGAGGTTGCCATCGGGTGTCAGAAAGAACCAGGCTGAACCGGACTGTGACCAATACCAGTACTCCCCACCACCAAAGCTATTGTAGTAGTTGCGTCCGCCGGCGAATGTGAGCTGCAGATTTGAAGCCTGCTGCTGTTGATGGATTCCATCGGCGTTGATGTCGTGCCATTTTCGACCTTCGACAACGGATGGTGTCCAGGGGTCCTCCCAGGTGATTTCGAGGTGAGGCTGCAGTGCCGGGTTGAGGGAATCACGACTGTGAAAGCTCTGCGCGGACGCGATCTGTTCCTCGCCAATCAGCATCCAGCCGTTATTCAGCTGTGGATCATCAAGCCAGTTCTGAACATCGTCAACCAGTGCTCCGCCGATCCATTCGATGACGCCGTTACCGGCGGGTGATGCGGTGGCGGAAGGGGCGCTGAAATCACCGCCCGCGTTATTCCAGTGCAGTGATCCGTAGAGGCCAAACGCCCAGGTCGCATCACGCGTGAGAGCTTGTGTGCCGTTAAATTCATCGCCGTCAGCATCGCTCGCTGATTCGCTCCACACCGTGGTAACAGGGTGCAGTGAGATGCTGGTTGTGCCCCCAAAGACCTGGGCGATGTTCATCGTCAGAACTGCATCAAGAATTGTTGCCCCGACCGGTATTTGAGCATCGCTCAGGTCGAACGCAACCAGACCTCTGCGAGCCTCAGCAACGCCCCCGGCTCCACCTACCACGATGCTTTGTCCGGCGCCGTTGGACAGATCTCCTGCCACAACAGAATAGATGGTTGTGTCCTGGGCGGGCGTAAGCGTTGCAGTGCTGACACTGAGCAGGGTCCGCATTTCCAGCACCTCGAACTGTGCTGGATATCCTGCGTGGGATCGCAGTCGAGTGCGGCGGCGCTGACCTGGGCGAAAGGGAAACATCATGCTGCAGCTTCAGTGGGCTGTACCGCC
>Ga0075479_10000452_pt1 | contig 17478 bp, 27 predicted proteins | sample DEB08_DNA_8_FD_76341 | JGI IMG/M metagenome (GOLD analysis project Ga0075479, IMG submission 76341) | Aqueous microbial communities from the Delaware River and Bay under freshwater to marine salinity gradient to study organic matter... | ecosystem: Environmental > Aquatic > Marine > Coastal ... | reverse complement strand
TAATAGTATTGTAGTATCCAACTTCCTCAACAGGTCGCCCATCACGTCGCGTTGAATGTTCCATTACAACAAGGCGGTATGATGGTTGTTTTTTTCTTCCATTTCTTTTTAATCTTAATTTTAACATAACAAATATCGATTTTTAATTTAAATTTAAAATTGTGCTTTAATAAAACTACTTGTTTTTGAATTCTAAATAATAATTAATATATCTAAAAAATTTAATATATTTTTTATCTTCTTGAATAGTACTCAATTACTAATAATTCATCAAGTTCAAGTAATAATTCATTTCGATCACAATAATTCGTTATTGTACCTGATAATTTTGATTCATCAAATTTTAAATGCGTGGGTATCTCGCTAAACCGTTTATTTTCAATATTATTTTTGATTAATATCTGTGATGTTGATTTAGGTTTAATTTCAATGACATCATTAATACGACAATGAAAACTTGCAATACTAACTACTTTTCCATTAACCATGATATGTCCATGGTTAACTAATTGACGAGCATTCGCAATTGTTGGAGCAAAGCCTAAATTAAAACAGATTGTATCTAAACGCATTTCCAATAATTGTAATAAAATTAAACCAGTAACACCTTGACGTCGTCTAGCTTCTTTTATATAGCGAAATAATTGACTTTCAGTTAATCCATAATTAAATTTTAATTTTTGTTTTTCTTCTAGTCGTACACCATACTCCGTAGCTTTTTTATTTGGACCACCATTATTTTTTCCATGTTGCCCTGGTCGTCCATCTTTTTTTGATTGTTTTTGTGTTAAACCTGGTAAAGATCCTAATCGTCTAGTAATTCTTAATTTAGGTCCTCGATAACGTGACATAAAATTTCGTAAATATTTAATTTTCTACTAAATTTTTTCGTAGCTGTCTCTTATATATTTATTTTCAAATATTTTTATATTTCTATAAGTAGGGCGAGTGACCGGACTTGAACCGGCGAATGGTGGAACCACAACCCACTGCCTTAACCACTTGGCCACACCCGCCAAACTATTTACAATACAATATTATCATGTTACATTATTCTAAGTCTAGTTTATTATTCTAAAATCACTTTAATGATATATACCTGGTAGGGTGTTTCTTCATAATAGAACACTTCGGAGATAAAAGAGCTAAACGCATGGATAAGAAAAATGGTTCTAAATACAACGGATATTTTCCTAGTAAAATACATTACTACTTGAAATCCGAAGTTAAGTACATCTGTAAAGATAGTGTATCTGATGAACCTTTAGTACACAATATTAAGGGAAAAAGTAAAGACTTCGAATAAAGTGATTTAGCTACTGAATGGTACCCAGACAGAGAGGTATCGTTTAACATAGATATTGATAATAAAGATATTTTTAAAAATTCTCAAATGATTGAATCTAAAACGTTTTTTTTAAATGGTCAAGAATACTTAATAAATAAATCTATCAGTCTTAATGAATTACTTACTTATTTTGATTATAATTCAGCTTTACTTGTAGTAGAATATAATAATTTTATTTGTAACAAAAAAGATTGGAATCAAATTTTTATTACAAATAACGATAAAATTGAAATAGTTACAATTGTTGGAGGAGGATAATTTTAGATATTACTCTACCTCAATAATTTTTTAATTTATTATTGTTCTAATTATTGTGGGATGTATTTATTAATTTTGTTACTTTAATTTTTGATAATATGTTAATTTGCTTTTGTAAAAACTAATCCATTGCTTTCTCCATAACGTTGCATGAACCGCATAAATCGATCCCAAGCTTCAGGACTTTTCATAATATAAATGGATTCAATTGCTTCGGGCTTTCCATTAATAAATCGTGCGTTTACATCACGCGTTTCTAAAGTTCCTTCACGATCAATTAAATACATTCCAGTAATTTCACCTTCTTTTGCTGTATCTTTATCTAAAATATTTGGATTCTTAAATCTAAATGTTGCGGTCCCTGTACTTCCATCACGTGAGCGTGTTAAACGTACATCAGGTAATACTTTTTCATCTAAACCTTTTATAAATTGTATTTTAGCTTCCATAATTTTATCCTTATTAAATCCTAGTGATAATAATAATAATGTATTAGAGCTATTAAATTAATTTAAATTATTGTTAACCTTCATTTAACTGGGGTGGCAGGATTCGAACCTACGAATGGCGGAGTCAAAGTCCACAGCCTTACCACTTGGCGACACCCCAAAACCGTAACACAGTTAGAAAATATGAGTAAATATATAATCTGTTTGATTTTCTAATTATTTACTTATTGGGCAAGAAGGGATTCGAACCCCTGACACCGTAGTTCGTAGCCACGTGCTCTAGTCCACTGAGCTACAAGCCCAAACCGTATTACGTATAATAATGATACTATTAAAACTTCTATTTCGTAAAGTCTTTATCTAAAAAATTTTCAATAAAATAACTTATTTGACTTGCAAAATTATTCTACTTTAACGTAAAGTAAGAATTTGAAGATTTTTTATCTTACCAGTAAAAAAAATTAATTAAAACATCGAAAAATGGCAAAAAAAATATTATATCAAGATAATGCAAGACGAGCATTAGAGCGTGGAATGGAGATAATGGTAGAAGCTGTTTCCGTTACATTAGGTCCAAAAGGGCGAAATGTCGTCTTAGAAAAATCCTACGGATCACCACAAATTGTAAACGATGGAGTAACAATTGCAAAAGAAATTAATTTAGAAGATCATATTGAAAATACAGGAGTATCATTAATAAGACAAGCTGCATCTAAAACAAATGATGTAGCAGGTGATGGAACTACAACTGCAACTGTATTAGCTTATGCAATGGTAAAAGAAGGATTAAAAAATGTAGCAGCAGGAGCGAACCCTATTTCTATTAAACTTGGAATGGAAAAAGCAACACAATATCTAGTGACTCAAATTAATGAATTTGCACAGCCAGTCGAAGATATTCAGTCTATTCAACAAGTTGCTTCAATTTCTGCTGGAAATGATGATGCAATTGGTAAATTAATTGCGGATGCATTAGCCAAAGTTGGAAAAGAAGGTGTAATTTCATTAGAAGAAGGAAAAGGAATTAAAACTGAATTAGAAATTACGGAAGGGATGAAAATAGAAAAAGGGTTTATATCACCTTATTTCATTACTAATACAGAAAAAATGGAAGTTTCATATGAAAACCCCCTAATTTTACTAACGGATAAACGAATTACATTAGTACAACAAGATTTACTTCCAATTTTAGAACAAGTAACAAAAACAAAACGTCCACTTCTTATTATTGCAGAAGATGTTGAAAAAGAAGCATTAGCAACACTAATTTTAAATAAATTACGTGGAATTGTAAATGTTGTTGCAATTCGTGCACCTGGTTTTGGAGAACTTCGAAAATTAATGTTACAAGATATTGCAATATTAACCGGAGGAACTGTTATTACACAAGATGCTGGTTTAAATTTAGATAATATTCAATTAAATTTATTAGGCCAAGCCCGTCGTATTATTGTCACAAAAGATACAACAACAATTGTTGGGGACGGTTTAGAACTTGAAGAAATTAAAGCTCGTTGTGAACAACTTCGTAAACAAGTTAATATTGCGGATACAGGATATGAAAAAGAAAAGTTACAAGACAGAATTGCAAAACTTTCTGGGGGAATTGCTGTAATTCGTGTAGGAGCGGTAACTGAAACGGAAATGAAAGATAAAAAATTACGTTTAGAAGATGCAATTAATGCAACGCGGGCTGCTGTGGAAGAAGGTATCGTACCTGGTGGTGGTTCAACTTTAGTTCATTTATCTGAAAATTTAGTAACATGGGCAAAAAATAATTTAAAAGAAGATGAATTAATTGGTGCAATAATTATTTCACGCGCTATTACAGCTCCATTAAGACGTATTTCAGAAAATGCAGGTATTAATGGCCCAGTAATCATTGAAAAAGTTCAAGAACAAGATTTTGAAATTGGTTATAACGCGGCAAAAAACACTTTTGGTAATATGTATGAAGAAGGGGTTGTTGATCCTGCAAAAGTAACTAGATCTGGATTACAAAATGCAACGTCAATTGCAAGTATGATTTTAACTACTGAGTGTATTATTGTTGATGAAGATGAAACCTTAAACGAATAATAAAATTCGTTTAAGGTTTCATCTTCATTAACAAGAGATAATTGCATTTTAAGAATTCAAAAAATTGATTTTTTTTTCAATCCTTGATAAGTCATTTATAATTTAAAAATTTCTTAAAGATCAGATAAAGGTTCAGCAGTATCTGTTTGAATCATGTCTTTCATTGCAATTTTCAATTCTTCAACTAATGATTTTAATGATTCAAAATTATCAGTTTGAATATCTTGACGTATTGTTTCAATAAGTTTTGTTACATTTTGTTTTTTCTCATCAGTAATTGTATCACCAAGTGTAGTAAGTTCTTTTTCTGCTTCAAAACATAAAGTCTCTGCTTGATTTTTTAAATCAATATTTTGTCGTTTTTCTTTATCAAAAGATGCATATTTTTCAGCCTCTGCTAACATTTCATCAACTTCTTTTTCATCTAAATTTGAAGCGCCTTGAATTGTTACAGATTGTTCAACAGCTGTTTCTAATTCTTTAGCTTTAACAGATAAAAGACCATCAACATCAATATCAAATGTTACTTCAATTTGAGGTATACCCCGTTCCGCTTGAGGAATGCCATCCAATCTGAAATTTCCTAAACTTTTATTTCCCGCGACTAATTCTCGTTCACCTTGTAAAATATGAATTTCTACATTAGTTTGATTATCAACAGCTGTTGAGAACATTTCTGATTTTTTAACAGGAATTGTAGTATTACGAGCAATAATTTTTGTCATAACACCACCTAATGTTTCTACACCAAGTGATAATGGCGTTACATCTAATAATAAAATATCTTTAATTTCACCAGCAAGAATACCCGCTTGAATTGCTGCACCAATTGCAACTACTTCGTCTGGATTTACAGATTGATTCGGTTTTTTATTTGTTAATGATTCAACTAAATTTTGAATAGCCGGAATTCGTGTTGACCCTCCAACTAGTACAACTTCATTAATATCCGATTTATCAAGTTTTGCATCAGTAAGAGCTTTTTCAACTGGAATACGACAACGATTAATTAATTCTTGACATAATTTTTCAAAAATTTCACGTGTTAATTCTTGTTCAATATGCTTAGGTCCAGTTTTATCTGCTGTAATAAATGGTAAATGGATAGTTGTTTTTTCAACGGTTGATAATTCCATTTTAGCTTTTTCAGCGGCTTCAGTTAATCGCTGTAATGCTTGAATATCTTGTGTTAAGTCAATTTCTTCTTGTTTTTTAAAGTCTTCGACTAACCAATTAACTAAAACCTTATCAAAATCATCTCCACCTAAATTTGTATCTCCTGCTGTTGCTAAAACTTCAAAAATACCATCCCCAACTTCTAAAATTGAAACATCAAATGTTCCACCACCTAAATCAAAAACTAGAATTGTTTCGTTTTGTTTTTTATCTAATCCATAAGCTAACGAAGCGGCTGTTGGTTCATTAATAATTCGTAGAACTTCGATACCTGCAATTTTTCCCGCATCCATTGTTGCTTGTCGTTGAGAATCATTAAAATATGCGGGCACTGTTATTACGGCTTGTGTTACTTCTTGTCCTAAATAAGTCGTTGCATCATTAACTAATTTTCTTAAAACTTGTGCTGAAATTTCTTCCGGACTAAATTCTTTATTTAATGATGAACATTTAAGCTTGATATTTCCATTTGAATCTTTAACAACTTTATAAGGTAATTGTTTCGAGTCTTCGGAAACTTCTATTTCTTTTGAACCTATAAATCGTTTTACTGAAAAGAAAGTATTTTCTGGATTAATTACTGCTTGACGTTTAGCAATTTGACCTACCAATAATTCTTGTTTTTTTGTATATGCAACAATTGATGGCGTTGTTCTTAATCCTTCAGCATTTATAATTACACTTGGTTGACCTCCTTCAATTGCTGCTACAACTGAATTTGTTGTTCCTAAATCTATACCTACAACTTTTCCCATGATTTTTTTTTAATATTAAATTTTTATAAATATATATATAACTAATTTATTAGTAAAAAAAGAAGTTTAATTTCCGTAAAAATAATTTTTTATAAAACTGTTTATATATCTTCCCTAGACAAAACAATCAAAATTATATAAATTATTATAATTAATTTAACAATTATGATTGTTTTATTCTGACATATTTGGCTTTTTTCAAAAACCCAAACCTGTTTTTATATTTGTTAATATATTTATATGTATATATCTATTTTGGAGAAATACTGTGTCTTTAGGTTTATTAGGTAATAAAATTGGTATGACCCAAATTTTCGATGAATCCGGTAACATTATTCCTGTTACAATTTTGAAAGTTGGTCCTTGTGTTATCACACAAGTAAAAACAATATTAAGTGATGGGTATAATGCTATTCAAATAGGCTACGGAAACGTAGCGAGCAAATCTTTAACGCAACCTGAATTAGGTCATTTACAAAAATCAAATCTTCAACCATTAAAATATTTAAAAGAATTTCGTGTAACGAATCCTGAGGAATTTCAAGTTGGCCAAATTTTAAATGTTGAATCTTTTACAGCTGGCCAACTTATAAATGTTACAGGAAAAAGTAACGGTAAAGGTTTTTCTGGACTTCAAAAACGGCATAATTTTACACGAGGTCCGATGACTCACGGTTCAAAAAACCATAGAGCACCTGGATCAATTGGGATGGGAACAACCCCAGGACGTGTTTTACCAGGAAAAAAAATGGCAGGCCAATTAGGCAATAAAGTTACAAATATTAAGAAATTAAAAATTATTCAAGTAAATAATGATGAAAATATCTTAGTAATAAAAGGTTCTGTTCCAGGAAAACCTGGAAATTTACTAAGTATTGCAGCATCCACTTAATTAAAACTATATTATCAAAGAAATGAATATAGGGAAAATATAATATGACTGTTCAAAAATTTGTTACATATAATTCATTAGATATAAATGGAGAAGTTTTAGATGATAAACATGAATTAACTTTTACTGTTCTTGAAAAATCAGGAAACTATTTAATTCATAAAGATATTCTAAGACATCAAACTGCGCAAAAACAAGGTACTGTTTCAACTAAAACCAGAAGTGAAGTTCGAGGTGGAGGTCGTAAACCATGGCGTCAAAAGGGAACAGGTCGTGCTCGAGCAGGTTCGAACCGTTCACCTTTATGGAAAGGTGGTGGTGTTATTTTCGGTCCAAAACCTAAAAAAACAGTCTTAAAATTAAATAGAAAAGAACGTAAATTAGCATTACAAACATTACTTTATAATAAACGAAATAGTATTTCTGTTATTGATAATTTAGAAAATCTTGTGGAATTACCTAAAACAAAAACATTTTATAATATCTGCAAGAAATGTGATATTAATTTGGAGCAAAAAATATTAGTTATTGTTTCAAAAAAAACACCTGCTCTTAAATTATCAACTCGAAATATGAAAAATGTAGAGTTAATTTCTGCTTCTAATCTAAATACCTTAAGTTTATTAAAAGCAAAACAAATTTTATTAACCCCATTAGCAGTAAACGAAATAAAGGAGATTTATTGTGGTTGATTCTTCATATTTTAATCTGAGTAATGCGGATATCATTAAATATCCAATTATTACAGATAAAACTACAAGACTTTTAGAAAATAACCAATATAGTTTTATTGTAAATCCATCTTCTGATAAAATTACAATTAAAGCAGCAATTGAATATTTATTTAATGTAAAAGTGATAAAAATTAATACTTGTCATCTTCCTAAGAAAAAAAGACGAGTAGGAAAATATCTTGGTTGGAAATCACATTATAAAAAAGCAATTGTAACTTTAGCAGAAGGTGATACAATAAACTTATTTGCAGAAAATTAACAATTTATAGAAATTAATCAAGTTTATGAGTATTCGACTTTATAAATCATATACACCAGGTACACGAAATCGAGCACTTTCTGCATTTACTGAAATTACAAAAAGTAAACCAGAAAGAAGTTTAATCCAAAAAAACCAGCGTAATAAAGGGCGAAATAATCGAGGAATTATTACTATTCGCCATAGAGGAGGTGGACATAAAAGAAGATATCGATTAATCGATTTTCAACGTAAAAAATATTCAGTAACGGCTACTGTCGCTTCAATTGAATATGATCCAAATCGTAATGCTCGAATTGCATTATTACATTATTTAGATGGAGAAAAACGTTATATTTTACATCCTAATAATTTAAATGTAGGTGATATCATTGTTTCTGGATCGGGTTCACCATTACATATTGGCAATATGTTACCGTTATCAGAAATTCCGTTAGGTACCTCAATTCATAATATCGAATTAATACCTAATCGTGGTGGTCAAATTGTTCGTGCAGCAGGCACTTCAGCTAAGATATTAGCAAAAGAAGGAAATTATGTAACATTAAGATTACCGTCAAAAGAAGTAAGATTAATTCACAAAGATTGTTTTGCAACAATTGGTGAAATTAGTAATAACGACGCATTTTTAGTTCAAAGTGGGAAAGCCGGTCGAACACGATGGTTAGGAAAACGACCAACGGTTCGAGGATCTGTAATGAATCCTTGTGATCATCCACATGGTGGAGGAGAAGGTCGTGCACCTATTGGTCGAACTCGTCCATTAACTCCTTGGGGTAAACCTGCGTTAGGTATGAAAACAAGAAAAAATAAAAAACGAAGCGATGCTTATATTATTCGTCGTCGTTCGTAATTCAAAATTTTATAAATAAAAATATTTTTAAGATGTCAAGATCATTAAAAAAAGGACCTTTTGTTGCATATCATTTATTGAAAAAAATTAATAAAATGAATGATGCTGGTAAAAAAGATACCATTACAACATGGTCACGAAGTTCAACAATTTTACCAAACATGATAGGTTTAACAATCGCTGTTTATAACGGTAAACAACATGTTCCGATTTTTATTTCTGATCAATTTGTTGGTCATAAATTAGGTGAATTTGTTTCAACTCGAACTTTTAAATCTCATATTAAAACCGATAAAAAGACAAAACGATAAATATTAAGGAGAAATGAATATGATGGAATTTCGTTTTCCACAAAATTTCACCGTCAAAACATTTCATATTAAATATGATAGTAAGTTATCGTCGTTTACAAAATTAATTTTACAAAGTTTCAAGTATAAATATTTGTATTATGTACTTGAAGATATCTCATATCTTTTAAAATCAGTTCCTTATGATAGAGATATTTTGTTACAAGTTTTCCATTCAATCGTTATTTCACTTCAAAATAATTTTTGTGTAAATTTTTTTGATATCTGGATCTATGAAATTTATGTTAGTGATCAATCAAAACGCGATAAATTAAAAAAATCTGACGCACAAAATTTCGAGTGTTCTAATTATTTAACGATTAAATTAGCATGTCAAATGAAACCACCGCCTGAAAAAATAGAAATTCCTTGGTAAAAAAATTAAAAGATTAAAATAAACGGAAGGAATTCTTGGAAATTAGAGAAAAAATGAAGTAAGTAAAAAATAAAATAAAATAAAATAAATTTAGGAACCCCTTCTCAGTTTACAACTGAATAAGTATTATTTAATTCAAAGTTTATTTTCATTTGAATTATTTTAGTTTTTACAAATTAAATTAAAACATATGTAGAACCCAAAAACTAAGGAGAACATTTTATGTCTAACGTTCAATCAGTTAAAGCCGTAGCTAAATATATACGAATGTCACCACATAAGGTACGACGAGTTTTAGATCAAATTCGAGGACGTTCATATCAAGAGGCATTAATGATACTAGAATTTTTACCTTACGATGCTGGTGGTCCAGTTTGGCAAGTTGTGCATTCAGTTGCCGCGAATGCAAAGAATAATTATTCTTTAGATAAAAAAAAATTAATTATTGAAGAAGTATTTGCAGACGAAGGTCCAAAACTTAAACGAATTCGACCACGTGCTCAAGGACGCGCTTATCGTATTTTAAAACCAACGTGTCATATTACTGTTGTTGTTAAAGCAACTAGTTAACTAACTTTATAAATTGTATTTTAATTAAAAGGATTAAGTCTGTGGGACAAAAAACCCATCCTTTAGGATTTAGATTAGGAATTACACAAGAACATCGATCTGCATGGTATTCAAATTTTAATCAATACGCTCATTTGTTAAAAGAAGATGATAAAATTCGAACATATCTTAATAAATTAACAAAGACAGCAAGTATTTCAAATATTCAAATTAATCGAAATGGATTAAGTGACCAAATTCAACTAAATATTGAAACAGGACGACCTGGTGCATTAGTTGGAGAAAATGGATCAGGAATTGAGACGTTATTAAAAAATATTAAGAAATTTTTACCTTCAAATCGTCAACTTACAATTAATATTATTGAAGTTGAAAAAGTTAATTTAAACGCATCTCTTATTGCCGATTTAGTTGTTAAACAACTAGAAGAACGTGTTGCTTTTAAACGTGCAATTCGAGAAGCTTTACAAAGTGCTCAAGAAGATAATGTTAGTGGGATTAAAATTCAAGTTTCAGGCCGATTAAATGGAGCAGAAATTGCTCGAAGTGAGTGGGTACGTGAGGGTCGAGTACCATTACAAACATTACGAGCAGATATAGATTATTCAGCAAAAGAAGCAAATACAATATACGGTGTTTTAGGTATTAAAGTTTGGTTATTTAAAAGTGAAATTTTAACTAACTAATAGAAAAAGTTTATCTCATTTAATAAATTTATATTTTAGCAAACTCATTTTATTATGTTAAGTCCAAAAAGAACAAAATATAGAAAATATCATCGAGGACGGATGCGTGGAAAAGCAACACGAGGAAATGAAATTTCGTTTGGCGATTACGGTTTACAAGCTTTAGAACCTACTTGGATTACTTCTCGTCAAATTGAAGCCGCACGACGTACCATTACTCGATACACAAAACGTGGAGCTTCATTGTGGATTCGAATTTTTCCAGACAAAACAGTGACAGCTCGAGCGGCAGAATCACGTATGGGATCAGGTAAAGGTGCTGTTGATTATTGGGTAGCCGTTGTAAAACCTGGAACGATTTTATTTGAAATCGCATCTGTTCCTGAAGAAGTAGCACGTGCTGCTTTAAATTTAGCATCTTATAAATTACCAATCAAAACAAAATTTATTATTAGAAACAATATTGAATAGATTATGGGTCTACCTAAATTTAATGATATCATAACACTTTCAAATACTGAAATTTCTGAATCAATTATTCAAGCTGAAAAAGAATTATTTAATTTAAAATTTAAAAAAGCTACACGTCAACCGTTTAAACCCCATGAAATTAAATCTACGAAACGTCGTTTAGCTCAATTAAAAACACTTTTAACATTAAGATTAGATGTAATTGAAAAGAAACGAAGTAATACGTTAGTTAAATTAGTTCAAAAACAGAATTCCATAACAGGAAATTTTTAAATAACTATAAATGGATATAAAAATCATGATTTAAGGAGTCTTAAATGCCAGTAAAAGAAAAAGTTGGTATTGTTGTTAGCAACAAAATGCAAAAAACTATTGTAGTCAAAGTTGAAAGTCGATATCCACATCCCATTTATTCAAAAACAATGGTAAAAACGAGAAAATACTTAGCCCATGATGAAATGGGAGAATGTAACATTGGTGATCAAGTATTAGTTCAAGAATGCCGACCATTAAGCAAACGAAAACGTTGGAAATTAGCCAAAGTTCTTTCAAAATCATCGTTAATTATTTAAGATTAAATTTTTATGATATATCCACAAACAATGTTAACAGTAGCTGATAACACTGGAGCACGAAAAATTATGTGTATTCGTGTATTAGGCGGTAATCGAAAATATGCAAAAATTGGTGATACTATTATTGGTGTTGTCAAAGAAGCCACTCCAAATATGCCAATTAAACGTTCTGATATTGTAAGAGCGATCGTTGTACGAACTTGTAAAACAATTCGCCGTCAAGATGGTATGTATATTCGATTTGATGATAATGCGGCTGTAATTGTAAATTTAGATAATAATCCACGTGGAACTCGAGTATTTGGTCCCGTTGCACGAGAAGTTCGTGAAAAAAATTTTTCTAAAATTGTTTCATTAGCCCCGGAGGTTTTATAGATGCCTAAAAATCAAAAAATACATGTGAAAATTGGTGATACTGTAAAAGTGATATCGGGTTTCGATAAGAATAAAACAGGTGAAGTTATTAAATTATATCGAAGTAGCGGAAAAATTTTAGTTAAAGGTATAAATTTTAAGTTTAAACATGTTAAACCTAACACTGAAAATGATGTTGGTGAGATTAAACAATTTGAAGCTCCGATTCATCATTCAAATGTAAAATTAAATTAAAAAGATTTTTAAACTATGCGTAGTCAACACTCATTAGAAGAAATTGCTGAAATACATCTTCTACTTGAAGATATAAAAAAAGAATATGAAACAGGTATTCGCCCTGTTTTAAGAAAAAATAATCCGACTATGTTTGCTAATCCGCATACTATTCCAAAACTTCAAAAAATTCAAATTAATCGAGGATTAGGATTAGCAGCACAAAATACAAATATTTTGAAAAAAAGTATAGAAGAATTTACAACCATTACAGGGCAAAAACCAATAATTACAAAATCAAAAAAAGCTATTGCTGGTTTTAAAATTCGTGAAAATATGGAATTAGGTCTTACAGTTACATTGAGGGGTGAAAAAATGTATACATTCCTTACAAAACTTATATTTTTTACATTTGCTCAAATTCGTGATTTTCGTGGTTTATCAGTTAGAAGTTTCGATAAAGCAGGAAATTATACATTCGGATTAAAAGAACAATTAATTTTCCCGGAAATTGATTATGAAGATGTTGACCAAACACAAGGTTTTAGTATTACATTAGTTGTTTCATCATCATCACCAAAATCAAGATCTAGAACAATTGATAAAGTTTTAAATGGAATGATCCTTTTTAAGTTTTTAAGATTTCCATTGAATGATTGTGGGTATTATGAAAAGTATTCTTCTTTTTCTGAAGTTAATCAAGTATGGGATAGGAAAAAACACTTACGCAGAAAAAGATGGTCTCAAGAATAAAACAAATGAATATATAAGGAGAATATTGTGGTAACTGATAGTATTTCAGATATATTAACGCGAATTCGAAACGCCAATATGGTTAAACATCAAATTGTCGAGATTCCTCTATCAAAAATGTCAAAAGCTATTGTGACAATTCTTAAAGAGGAAGGGTTTATAGAAGATTTTGAAATTTTCGATACAGAATTAGAAACAACTGGCCCACATTTATTAATTTCTTTAAAATATAAAGGAAAATCAAGAGAACCAGTTATTTGTAAAATTAAACGAATTAGTAAACCCGGTTTACGAGTTTACGCTAATACAAAAAAATTACCAAAAGTTTTAAATGGATTAGGAATTGCAATTATTTCAACATCAAAAGGAGTAATGACAAACCTAAAAGCAAAAGAACTTGGAATTGGTGGTGAAGTTTTATGTTATATTTGGTAACTGGAGTAATTATATAATATGTCACGTATCGGAAAATTACCAATTAAAGTACCCGCAAATGTCGATGTAAATTTAAATGAATTAGATATTGTAGTTAAAGGAAAATTTGGAACTTTACAAAATACTATTCCAGAAGTACTTCAAGTTGAACAGAATGAAGATAAATTAATTGTAACAGTAAAGAACGAAACACGAACTAATCGTGCGTTACATGGTTTATATAGAACATTAATAAATAATATGGTTATTGGTGTTTCTGAACAATTTCAATTGACACTTAATTTACAGGGGGTTGGATATCGAGCAGCTGTTCAAAGCGACTCAATTGTATTAAATTTAGGATATAGTCATCCAGTTAAAATGACGATACCTGATGGAATCGCTGTAGAGGTCGTTCAAAATACAACAATTAATTTGCAAGCTTGTGATAAAGAACAATTAGGATTATTTGCAGCTAAAATAAGAAACTGGCGACCACCTGAGCCTTATAAAGGGAAAGGTATTCTTTATAAAGGTGAAATTGTTAATCGTAAAGCAGGTAAATCAGGTAAAAAATAAACTTCTAAAATTTTAATAAAAAATAAATAAAATTATGAAATTTTCAAAGCGAACGCTATTGAAACTTAAAAATAAAAATAAAAAATTAAAACCTAATAAATATAAAAAATTAAAACGTAATAGTTTACGGGGATCAGTAAAAGGAACTTTTGAACGACCACGATTATCAGTTTATCGTTCTAATGAAAATATTTATGCACAAATAATTGATGATACAACTGCAACTACATTAGTTTCGTGTTCAACGTTAGATCGAGATATTAAACTTGATATTACAAATGGTCGAACTTGTGATGCCTCACGTCGAATGGGTGAAAAACTTGCTAAATTGAGTCTTAAAAAAAATATTACTAAGATTGTCTTCGATCGTGGTCCATATATTTATCATGGACGTGTAAAAGCTTTAGCAGATGGAGCACGAGCAGGTGGTCTTCAATTCTAATAAACAATTTAAAAAGTATAAGTTTAATAAATTTTATGAGTACTAATTTAAAACAGGCTAACAAAAAAACAAAAAATTCTCGTCGGAATGAGAATTTCAACGAACCAAAGTTCATTGAACGGTTAATAAAAATTAGTCGAGTATCAAAAGTAACAAAAGGTGGAAAAAAATTAAGTTTTCGCGCTATTGTTGTAATCGGGGACGAAAATGGACAGGTAGGTGTCGGAGTAGCTAAAGCCGATGATGTAGTTAATGCATTTAAAAAAGCAAAAACGGATGGAAAGAAAAACTTAATCAAAGTACCAATTACGAAATCTTTAAGTATTCCACATAACGTTATTGGAAATTTTGGTGCATGTAAAATTATTATGCGACCTTCGATTGAAGGTTCTGGTGTTATCGCTGGTGGAGCTGTTCGCACAGTATTAGAAGTTGCAGGTATTAAGAATGTAATTGCAAAACAATTAGGATCAAATAACCTCTTAAATAATGCACGAGCATCTATTGTTGCTTTAGATAGTTTAACAACTAGTTCTCAAGTTGCAAAAAAACGTGATATTAGCTTAACTTAAAGTTATTTTATAAATCAGAAAATACGAGAATAAAAATGAAACAAAATAATGATAATAATATTTTATTAAAACGTCTTCTATTAAGTATTTTAATATTAGTTTTCATTCGAATGGGAACATTTCTTCCCGTTCCAGGGATTAATCATGGACACTTAGCATTTTATCTTCAACGTCATTCTATGACAAGAAGTTTAGTTAGTACGTTTTCAGGTAATGATACATTTGTAATTGGATTATTTACATTAAATATATTTCCTTATATAAACGCATCAATTATAATGCAAGTATTAGTTAGCCTTTTTCCAAAACTTTCTAAATTACAAAAAGAAGGTGGTAGTGAAGGTCGACGAGAAATTACAAAATTAACTCGTTTGATTACTTTAGGTTGGGCACTTATTCAAAGTTTTAGCATTGCCTTTTATTTAAAACGCGCATTGTTTGACTGGAATTTAGTGTTAGCTACTGAAATCATTATTTGGTTAACTACTGGTGCCATGATTGTCTTATGGTTAAGTGAATTAATAACAGAATATGGACTTGGTAACGGGGCTTCTTTACTAATTTATACAAACATTATTTCTAGTTTACCTAACTTAGGAAAAAAATTAATTACAGAAAATAGTGAAAATTTAACAGTTAGCTCGTTGTTAATTATTGGGTTATTATTCTTTATAGCAATATATGGTATTGTTGTGTTACAAGAAGGAGCTCGAATTGTTCCATTAATTTCATCAAAGCAATTAAGTCAACTTCCACCAGCGTTTTCAATATCGCCCGAGAATAATTATATTCCCTTACGATTTAATCAAGCAGGAGTAATGCCAATTATTTTAACGACAGCTGTATTAGTAATACCTAATTACATAACAAATTTAGGTTTATTACCAATCGTAACTTTACCAGTTTTTGTTAAATCATCTCAATTTATTTATTGGATTAGCTATTTTGTATTAATTTTATCATTTAGTTTATTTTATTCAAATATTGTTCTTAATCCAAAAGATATTTCTGATGAATTACAAAAAATGGCTGTAAGTATACCAGGTGTACGGCCTGGTATTGAAACTACTTTTTATTTGAAACAAGTTATGAAACGTGTAACATTATTAGGAGCAATTATGCTAGCTTTATTAGCAACATTGCCAAATATAATTGAAGCGATTTTACATGTTTCAAGTTTTAATGGTTTAGGAACAACATCATTATTAATTTTAGTAGGTGTAATCTTAGATATTTCACGAGAAATGCGTAGTATCCTTCTTTCGAATATTTATAATGATGTATTTGATTAAATAAATTATCAAAAATTACTTATTAATTCAACAAATTATAATGAAAGTTCGTCCTTCAGTAAAAAAAATGTGTAATAAATGTCGCGTAATTAAACGACATGGAAAAATTATGGTTATTTGTCCAAACCCTAAACATAAACAACGTCAAGGTTAATAATTTAAAGGAGTTAATCAAGTGGTACGATTATTAGGTGTCGATTTACCAAGAAATAAAAGAATTGCATACGCACTTACTTATATTCATGGAATTGGTCTTACATCTGCGCAAAAGATTATTAAATTAGCAGATATTAGTTCGGAAATTCGGACAGATGATTTGACAACAGAACAAACAGTAGCATTACGGCAAGCAGTCGAAGGGATTGATTTAAAATTAGAAGGGGATCTTCGTCGATTTAATGGTTTAAATATTAAGCGATTAAATGAAATAAATTGTCATAGAGGTAAACGACATAGAAATAGTTTACCTGTAAGAGGTCAACGTACAAGAACAAATGCACGATCTCGACGAGGCTCTAAAAAAACAGTGACAGGTAAGAAAAAATAGTATTATTTTCAGTAAATTTTAATAATTTAACATTTTATCTCATATGGCGCAAAAAATTCGAAAACCAACATTAAAAAAAGATAAACATAATCTTATTACAGGTGTTGTTCATATTCAATCTACATTTAATAATACAATAGTAACAATTACGAGTTTGACAGGTGATACTATTTCTTGGGCTTCTGCAGGAAGCTCAGGATTTAAAGGTGCTCGTAAAGGAACACCATTTGCCGCTCAAACTGCTGCTGAAAAAGCGGCTTTAGAAGCTTTAAGCACAGGAATGAAAAATGTCGAAATTGTAGTTAAAGGTCAAGGTTCAGGTCGTGAAACAGCTATTCGTGCTGTTGAAGGTGCAGGTTTAGAAATCCTTTCAATACATGATATTACATCTGTTCCACATAATGGGTGTCGCCCTCCGAAACGTCGTCGAGTTTAAAATGTCGATGTCGAAAAATTTTAA
>Ga0075479_10000442_pt1 | contig 17574 bp, 20 predicted proteins | sample DEB08_DNA_8_FD_76341 | JGI IMG/M metagenome (GOLD analysis project Ga0075479, IMG submission 76341) | Aqueous microbial communities from the Delaware River and Bay under freshwater to marine salinity gradient to study organic matter... | ecosystem: Environmental > Aquatic > Marine > Coastal ... | reverse complement strand
AGGGGTACTTTTGTTTCTCCTGGCAGTGCCACATTTAATCAAACTAGTAGAGATGGTTATGTTTCTATCAGTTGGTTAGAAGCTGATCCTGTTATTGATAGTTTTACGGCTTCCCCAAATCCACAAAATAGTAGTAGTGGTGTACCACAATATACTACAACTTTATCTTGGGAAGTTAGTTATGCTACTACTATAACTCTTACTAGTTCTGATGGAGAAACCTGGAATGATAGACCTGCTATTGGGTCGTTAGATATAACAAATTTACCACAATCGACAGCAGGTAGTAGTAGCCCAGCAACTAGAACGTATTATCTAACAGCATCTAATGATGGTGGATCTACATCTTCAAATATCACGGTTAGTGCTTATAACGACAATACTCCTTCTAATTCATGGACTACAAGTTTTAGTAATTTAGAACCAAATACTACAGTTACTTTAACTTTAGGAGATCTTTCTGGTGTAGATATGCCAACTACTATTTCTACAAGTGGTAATGGTAACTTTGTTGGTAGGAGCGGATCTTTTAGTGCGTCTAGAAACTTTAATGCTGGTGAAGGAGTTCAGTTGAGAACTACTACTTTGGGATTTAACACCGATGTATCTGGTCTGACGGGTATATATGGAAGAGAAAATACAAAAACTGTTACTGTCACCACACCTAGTGGTTCTTTTGATGTCGATGTTACTACTAAAGCACCAAGGATTAATGAAGACTTTGATTATGCTGACTTAGTAAACGCATATCCTTACGAAGATATTGACTTAATTACCAATACTCCCACGGAATATTCAACATCTGCTCAAATTACAGCTAACGATATTGAAATTCCTATGGAAATTAAAGTAGACAAAGCAGATGCCCAGGTAAATATTAATGGTACTGGTTGGAGAGATGTGAGGAGTATCTAATGACAAACGATTTTTCTTGGACAAGTAGATCAACAGGCGGTCCACAGTATTTTGAACCTGCTTGGTCTGGTTTCATGAACACTTATAATATTGGTGGTAATGAACCTGGCGTCTTTAATGTTACTAGAACATATAGTTGGACAATTACATTTAACAATTACGGTAAACAAGTATTTGATACTGCCGTAGATGACTATGGAGATGTCTATATTAATGGGGCATATCAATTTAGTATGGGTGGATTTAATGGTCAAACCTCTAGAACAACACCAGGATATTTTGCCCCAGGATCGTATACTATTAGTGCTACATCAGTAAACTCTGGCGCTGGTCCTTATGGCGTGGCATTAGATTGGACTGGATATGTTCCACCACCAAAACCAAGCATTAGCACTTTCTACGCTTCCCCAAATCCACAGAACAGTACAAGTGGAACTAGACAATACTCAACTACATTAACGTGGGCTAGTAGTGGGTTGGGTATTACCAGTGCTACTATTACTAGCAGTGCTGGTCAGTCTTGGAGTGTTGGTTCTAGTGGCAATTTAAATATTAATGATCTTCCACAATCGACAGCAGGCAGTAATAGTCCAGCACAAAGAACTTATTATCTACAAGTGTGTAATCAAGGTGGATGTACAAATGCTAGTCCAGTAACAGTTTCTGCTCGTAATGACAACTTCCCGTCAAACAGTTGGTCAACATCTTTCACTAATCTAGCTCCATCTACTACAGTTACTTTAACTTTAGGAACTCTGTCTGGAGTAGATATGCCCACAACAATATCTGCATCTGGTAGTGGCAATTTTGTTGGTAATGGCGGATCTTTTAGTGGATCTAGAAACTTTAATAACAGTGAAACAGTTCAATTAAGAACTACTACCTTAGGATTTAATACATCTCTGTCTGGAGTATCTTCTACCGCTACTTTTGGTAAGACCAATACCAAAACCGTAACAATAACTACTCCTAGTGGTTCGTTTAACGTCAATGTTACTACTAGAGCACCTAGAATTAAGGAAGATTTTAATTATGCTGATAACACTGGAAAATTTCCGTTCGAAGATATTGATTTAGTTACTAATAATCCATTAGAATATACCACTTCCGCTCAAGTTACTGCTAACGATATTGAAATACCTATGGAAATTAAGGTGGATCAACCAGATGCTGAGGTCAGCATAAATAATGGTACTTGGCAAAATGTAAGAGAAATTTAAAATGGCATTAGAAAGAACAGAAGTTGTAGATGCTATTGAAATTAGACCTTTGTTAAAACAGGTTGGTGTTACTAAAACAGTAACCACTGTTCAAGATGGAGAGGAAGTTTCTAAAAATGCTTATAGTATCTATTTTTCTCAGGAAGATGATATTTCTGGAGAAGATACTTTAGTTCAAACGATTGCTAATCATTATTGGGGTACATTATGAGTAAGTTTCCTGTAGTATATAATTTAAATCCAGATGATCCACATTATAAATCTAGAATTTTTGAAGTAGAAGGAGATCAACCCCAAGAAATTACAGCAGACAAACCTATTCAAGTCAGAATTAACAACGGTCCATGGATCAATGTTAGACAGTCTGACCTAAATAACCAATAGGAATAGCACGTGATAAAGTTCCATGCCATTTAGCACCACAGCTGTCAACGTATCACCTGGAGATCTGGTTCAAGTAAGATATCCGACTCCTTCCACTTGGAATACCCAGGTTACTGTTAATGTGCAAATTGGTACTGGATCTGACCCAGATGGCATTACTTTCGGAACAAAAATTCCTGATGCTTTAGTACAGTCATTTGCTTTTACTAATCAGTCTGGATTTACTGGTGCTTTTAACGGAACTAGTAGCAGTGGAGCGACCAATACATTTCAAAGAAATACAACATATTATTCTCAAGTAGTTGATATTTCTGATATTGAAATTCCTGTTCCTGCTAGTATTTCTGCTATATCTAACGGACCTAAAAATACTAACACTGCCAATACAACAGCACAGTTCAGAATTTATAGAGGTGGAGCTTTTGATTCCTGGAGAACTTCTATTAGTGCTGATATTGCTACTGGTACTGGCGGATTACAACCAGGGGATAAAGTACAACTTAGAGTAACAACACCAGATTGGTTTGTTACTAGTACAAATGTTACATTTGTTGTCGGTGATGAGACATTTGGTACTGATATTGGTCAACCTTCTACCGTATTAACTAGAACCTGGGGTATTACTACCAGAGCACAAGATCAGGACATTACACAGTATACATTTACAGATAGAGTAGATCAGAAAACGGTTGCTGATGGTGGTGCCGATTACTATTATCAAAACGTTGCTATTACTGGTATTGATGGTGATGCTGTACTAAGAGCAACTTCTACTGGTGATGTACAAGTTTCTGCTGATAATAGTAATTGGTCACAATCAATTGGTGCTCAATTAGTTCTTAATGATACTCTCTATACTAGAATCAGGAGTGGTCCTGGATATACTACAAAGAGAACAGGAACATTAAATGTATTTGCTGTCGCTGGTGACACATATACTAGAGGTAGTAATTCATACGAAAATACTAGTGATGGTACATATGGTGCTAACAACACTTATGGTGATTATCGTGTAACCCAAACTATGGGTACAATTACTGATAACTGGCAATCATGGACGGAAGTTGACAGATATCCAGATGATATTGATGCTGCTCCTATTTTTACATATGGTACTAAATTAAACAATACTCAAGTAGGAACGGGATTTAATGTTGCTAATACAACATTCAATATTTCTGGTGGCAGCGGCAGTGGAATGACAGTTTTCTTGGGTAATAGTTTTACCGAAATTGATGTTGTTGATCCTGGATATGGATATGCTATTGGAGATACAGTTAGCATAACATCTCCTACGGGTGGTGATAATGCTGTCTATACTATTGTTGAATATGAAAAGGTAATCGTATCAGCTGACAACAATCACAACAGAGCGGAACCAGGATTTTTCTATTTTGCCGATCTTCCCGTTACAGGTCTTGGTACTGAATATGCCAGTGGAACATATAGTGATTTAGAATCTCCTTATACTAATCTAGCTAACAATAGTCCAACCACGGCTCAAAATACAGTAGCAACTTTGAATGGTACTAATGTTAAGATGACTGCCATTATTGATGGCACTGGCGGATTTATTAGAAAAAATAATACTGGATCGTGGGTACAACAACTAACAGTAGAAGAAGATGATGTAATCAATTTGAAGTTACAATCAAGTAGCACTTTTAATGTAACTCAAACATCTAAAGTTACTATTAAAGGTCCGCCAGATGGTCCTCCTACTATTGGTAACCCTACTGGCGGACCATCAAGTCCTACATATTCTAATCAAACTACTACTATGACTCTCGTTACGAGAGAACGTAGAACCGTACCATATCCATTTCATGCCACACCAATTTATCTTTCTGACCCAGGTGTAGAACAAATTCAAGAGGTTGCTATTAGAGGACTTGATGGTTCTACAACAGCAACAATTACTGGTGGTGTAGGATCTTTAAGTGTAGATCAAGTTAATTGGGGATCATCTGTTACTGTTTTAGCTAGTACGGAGACATTATTTGTTAGACAGAATGCTTCATCTGCTTCTGGTGGATTAGCACAACTGACCTATAGAATTGGAACTTCTTCTGATATTTCTTCTGGAGATGCTATAACTGATACATTTAGAGTTTATACTCGTCAGTTTAATACCTTGGGAGATTTTATTACAGAAACATGGTTTGGTCAAGGATTTAGTGACTATACTGAATTTGTTATTCCTGCTTTTGCTGGCGAAGAATTCTATCTATCTCTGGTTGGTGCTGGTGGTGGAGATGGTGGTGGAGATGTTCCAAATAGCACAGGCGGTCCTGGCGGTGCTGGTAACATTTTCAGATGTTTAGTTCAAATTCCTGTAAACTCTTGGCCAACAGATGCTGGTGGAAATCCTGACTTCACATTAAGAATTTATCCAGCAGATGCTGGTGCTGATGGTCAAAGTTATGTGACTGGAACTGGTGGTGGTGCTGGTGGTTTCGGTTATTGTTATGGTGGCGATGGGGGTAATGCTGGTCCTGGAGACTCCTCTGGTGCTGGCGGCGGTGGCGGCGGCGCTTCAGCTGTTACTTTCTCAAATAATGTGCTAATCGCTATGGCAGGTGGAGGCGGCGGCGGAGGTGGTGCTGGTAATGATACTGCCACGCCATTGTCTACACAATATGGAAACTATGATGGATATGGTACAGTTCAGACTACTACTGTCAACTTAAATCTTCCTGGCGATGATGCTCCAGATAGAACTGGCCAGGGCGGTGGACCTGGCGGCGGTGGTGGTGGATATGATGGATCTGCTGGCACTTTAATTAATTCTTATATTGAGAATGGTGTTACTATTCAAACAAATGATCTAGATGCTACTGGTGGTAATGGTGGTGGAGCATACTATAATCCAACATATGTGACACCTCTTTCGGCAGCACAGGTAAGCGGTCAAGGTGCTGCTCCTGGAGAAGAAGGTGCTGTATATGTTGAGTACAGTCAGCAAGATGTAACGCCTGAACCATTCTCATTCTCAGAATATGATGGTGCTACTATTCAAGAAACAGTGTTATCTGATATTATTCAGATCACTGGTATTACAGGAACTGTACCTGTTTCTACATCTTCCCCAGGATTTACTTCTGATGTAAGAATTTGTTCTTCATCTGCTGCTTCTTCGTGTGGAGCGTGGCAGTCTGGTACACAGATTGGTAATGGTGATTATTTACAAGTTAGAGCTACAACAGGTAATCAATTCTTCACGACGTATACAGTTGGAGTTACAGTTGGTTCGGTAACAAACTATTGGAATATTAATACAGGTCCACCACCAGACTCTGTTCCAAATGCTTTCTTTATTAATGATGCTACTGATGTTGCCATCAATACTGCTGTGACTAGTGAAGAAGTTACAATTTCTGGAATTACTGTACCAGTAACTGTAACTGCCACAAATGGTGCTGAAATTAGTGTGGAAGGAGGAGCATATGTAAATGGTGCTACGGGTGCTACCATTGAAAATGGTGAATATTTTACTGTTAGATTAACTTCTTCATCTGATTATCAGTCTACTGTGAGTACACAGGTTACGGTTGGAAATGGTACTGCTGTGGATTGGAATGTAGTTACTGCTGCTGAATTAGATTCACAACCAAATAGTTACACTTGGATTTATGAAGTTGGTGCTGATCTACTAACAACTTATGAAAGTAATACTAATCTAATTACAGGTCTGGAAACTACAGCAGATTTCATTGTTGAGAGTGGTACTGGAGATGGTGCTCCATCTGGTAATCTTCCTAGAATTAAAAAGAATGGTACTTTATTAGCAGCCGACGTTACAGAAACTACAATTAATAATTTTGATACTTTAGCACTTGTTTATACAACTACAGATGTAGTTGGTGAGACTAGAGTTTTTAATACAAAGATGGGATTATCCACAGCCACAACAGGATTCTACGAAACTCTTTGGAGTGTAGTTACTGCTGGTCAATTTGGCACAGATCCTACTCCATTTACTTTTGCCACTGCTATTGCTACTGGCACTGGTGTTTATACTGAAGCTCAAAGTGGTGGATCTGTTCAGACAGTAACAATTTCTGGTCTATCGACTGGTATTAGCGTTGGACTTTATGGAACTAACGGAGTACAATTTAATATCAATAACGGTGGATATAATTCATATACTGTAGGATCACAGGCTAACGTTTCCAATGGAGATACTTTTACTGTTAGACTTCTATCTTCAGAAATTCCTGGATTTACTAGAACAGCATTTATCTATGCTGGATCTTACAATACAGGATTTAGTGTACAATCTCCTGCTAATGTTGAGGATCCTATTAGTAGTCAGTGGTATAGTTCTATTACGCCATGTAAGTATATTGGCAATTCTTTCAGTGGAGGTCAGATTAGGATTAATACTAAGTTTGATGGTCTTCCTGTTGGATCTATTATGCCTGTATTCCAAGATGGAACTGAGACTGATAGCTGGGGAACATTAGATGGCAAACCCAACTCAAGATTCCCAAGTTGGGTATACTGTGATGGATCATACTATAGTCCAGAAGATTATCCATTATTGTATTCGGTATTGGAGTATGAGTATGGCGCTAAAGTTGTTGGTTCTGTTACATACTTTAGAGTTCCTGATCTAAGAAATAGATATGTTAAAGGTACTGGTGTAATTGATGGTAATTCAGCATCATCTCCTGGACTAGCACCTACATATCAACCAACAAAACAATCTGGTGCTCCTGGAAATGGAGAACCTGGAGCATTTGGTGGTATGTGGTATGTAGATACCATTGGTGACCCAGGAGAAGGTGAACTAGAACAAGTCATTGAACCTGCTACTGGACAACCAGCTCAAGAATCTGAATACTTTGGTATTGCTCAGGTTTCTACTTCTGGATACACAGAAGTTAGTGGACTGATTGAATTTTTCGTGACAGGTGAAGCAACATGTCCTATTGGATTGGATCCAGAAAAAATTTATGATGTTCCTTTACACTTCCACGATTTGATTTCTGGTGTTGCTGACCCTGGATCATTTAAAGGTAGAGTAAACTGGGGCGGCAATGGTGGTTATGGTATTGACGTTGTACCACCGAATGCTTCTAACCTTGGATCTCCTTCGGTTACTACATTTGAATCTTCTGGTACATTCTCATTCAACCTTTGGGGTTATGCTACTAATAGTTATGATCTAGATAGAGATAATCTACCAGGATCTACTGGTTGTAATGATAGTGGATGGTGGAATGGATCTAAATCCAACTGGGCTAATGGTACTAATCCTGGATATGAAGGTATTGAGAACACAGGGGAATATGGATCTGTTACAATTCAGCAAACTGGTATTACATCTGGTAGTTCTGCTTATAATGAAATTAACTCCTATATTGATTTGAATAACCAACCATTCTCAGGTCAAACAGGAGCATTTGGAGCTTCTAATGCTAGAAAATTTGTCACAACAGTTGATATTCCAAGAAAAGAAATCACTGTTAAGTCTTATAATCCCACTAATAAGCTGAAGCATAATCACTATGTTTCTTTGACTGCTATTGAAGATGATACTGTGTATGGATATGGTAACAATGAAACTGGTGGCACTGCTAGCACAGCACTCAATAGTTTCTCTGGTGGAATTAATTCTTCAGTAGATCTTGAGTTCTCTGCTTTAGAAGTTGGTCTTCAAGTTCTTCCTGGTACATTCACATTACAGCAGACAAAACAGCTAATTCCTGTTCCAGAGTTTGCTCCACAAGATAATGTTCCAATGGTTACTCCATACACATGGACTAAATGGATGATCAAAGCATTCTAAATAGTAAATAAAGCACCCTGATAGAAATGGCGTTCAATCCAGACGATTTTCAATTTGAGAGAATCTTACCACCTGAAGAAAGAAAACCCATTGTAGAGTGGGATGCTTTACATCGCCTGATGGTTGTTCGTGTAAAGCAAGATGGTGAGTGGACTTATCTTGCTACTAAATTGGATCCACAAGTGAATACAAATTTACACAATAATCTTCCAAATGAGTGGTCTAATGAGAATGATAGAATTGTAAGTTTCTCAATTTTTGAAGATGGTGAACATATTTTCGAGAAGGAAAAACTAAAATTTGATTTTGCTACAAAGCAATCGAAGTGGGTAAGATATGAAAAGAATGATCTTACCGAAGGGCAGGTAAGAGAGTTGTTCAACATCATTAAAGCAGCACTTGCTGTACAACAACTTGATAGTGATATTAATAAGTCTAAAGCAATCATCGATGTTGCTACTAGACAAGAATATCTCTCCAAAACAGATGAAGAGAAGAAAGCAACACTACAAACTTTACTTCGCTCTTCAGACTGGACTCAACTACCTGATGCCACAGAATCTTTTCCTGGTGAAATTGAAATGTGGTCAGCATACAGAACATATCTCAGGGATAACATTAGGACCCCAGAAGATTTTGATGACATGCTAGATTATTTGATCTGGGATGAGGAATATAATTGGCCAATTGATCCATTTGCTTATCATGAACTCGATCCAGATCATGAGACACCATATCTTTCAGTTCCAGAGCACTTTAAATTTAGTCCTTATGAGGCTGGATCATATACTACTGAAAAATTGGTTGGTAATGTCAAACAGTCTGCTTTACTTGCTAAGAAACGTCAAGAAGAAGGTGGTCTTCCTCTCACCAAGCAAATTTGGGATAAGATTCAACAATATAATCTCAATGATGGTTTAACTGGTGCTGTCATTGAAAACTTGAATATCACTGGAGGTTGATATGTACGTTACTACTAGAAACTTTGTGGAGTGGATGAGACACTACACTGAGGCAACACAATCAACCATGGTCTTATTGAGAACTGTTGGTCCTGACGGTGTAGATGACGCTACCAAGGCAAATGCTATCTACTCAGCATATTATCTGAATATGCAGTCTGAAAATCCTGCTATCTTTGATAAACTATTGTATAACGAGTTCACATTCGTGGAGTTTACCAATGAAGATTCAGCATGGGAGTTCTGTAGAGATAACTTCCCAGGGGTTAAACCAGACGATACTGATTATTTCATTCAATACGTTATTTTTAGTAATGGATTGTATGTCAGGGGAAATGATGGCATGAATGGACTCAGGGAACCGAGACCACAGACACTTGAATAACTGGCACAGGGGGCTTGACAGACCCCCTTTTTAGTGCTATTCTTATCTCATGCCTCAACAATGTTGAGCATACCGAACAATCACTTTTAATAATTATGTCCTTCAAAAAAGTTTTTATTGATCAGGCAAAACCGTTTGATCTTACAGTATTAGAAGTAGATGCTTCTGATAGTCCTACATATCCACTTTTGGAATTTGTTGGATTTGGAGTGAAGATGCTTATGGATATTGTAGCTACAGATGCTAACTATCCTCGTAAAAATGAAATCTGGCAAGGTAAATTAGATGGATTGATCGCATCTACTTCAGATTTTTGCTGGCTTACTAAAGCATGGCCTATCAGTGTTTTTATTGATAGCAACAAAGATGAGTGGCAATTTGATCATCGTCACTTAAAGCGAGCACTTTCAGAAAACGGATGGAATAGTGCTCCTGTTGCTTATTATAAGCGTAAAAAGACTGGTAACGAGTTGCTTGATAGTCTTTCTGATTCTTCTGTCATGACATTGATGGGTCTATATGTCAATGCTACTGATGGTGGCAACCCAGAAAATGCTTCTAGAGATGATTTTAAAATCGTTTCCCGTATTATGGATGATGAACAACTTCCTCGTACCGAAAAAAATGTTAATACTCTTTTAGGAGTTACTGGTATTTACAATCGTTTTCCTAAGAAAGGGCATAAGTCTACTATCGGCAATATCCGTAATGAGATTATCGAAAACAAGAAGAAGTCTACTCGTGTGTTTAACACTTCCAAAGTAGAAGTTGACGATTGGATTCGTTCTAACCCTATGTTTGGGAAGAACAACTATTCTTCTGTTGATGGTGTATCTACTCGCCATAAAGTTCTTGATAAATCATTTACTTATCGTTATGCTAACGATATCCTTAAGTGGGCATTTGAAGCATGGGTGAAAGGTGAGCGTGTACGAATTTCTGCTGGCAGCTATGCTATCTGTGAAAGTGAAATCGAGGTTGAGCGTCAAGAAATAGTTGATGCCATCAAAGATATTCTCAACAACACTATCAATTGGTATATTTCTAAGGTAGAAAATATGCTTTCCATTCTCAGCATCAAGCTTCCTCATGTTGATGCTAACGACTTGCCAATTGATTTGTACTGGATCCCTCAAATTGAGGGGGAAATTGAAGCAATTCGTGTACCTCTTTGAAAACTGTCACAACCGCTCCCCTGGGGGCGGTTTTCTGCTATAATTACAGGGTAGTCAGCAAGGCACCCGATGCTCACTCTTCGTCCTCACCAGCAGCGCGCTCTTGCTGCTCTTGAGAACAATACTCACGGTCAGGTCATCGTTCCTACGGGCGGTGGCAAGACTCTTGTCATGATCAAGGACACTGAGCGCCGTCTGCTCGCTGCTGAGACCCCCCAGACCATCGTTGTGGTTGCCCCACGTATTCTGCTGGCAAACCAACTGTGTGATGAGTTCTGGACTGCTCTCAACGGCACTGTCAATGCTGAGGTCTTCCACGTTCATAGTGGTGAGACTTCCTTTGCTAGCAGCACCAAAGTTCAGCAAATCCAATGTCATCACGCTGTCTGTAAGACTGCTGGTGTTCATGAGATTATCTTCACCACCTACAATTCTCTTCGTCGTATCGTAGAGGCAGAGATCAACATCGATGTCATCTATTACGACGAGGCACACAATGCTGTTCAACGTCATTTCTTTGAGTCTGTGCTCAACGTTGACGCTACCAACTATTATTTCTTCACTGCTACTCCTAAGCACACCCGTTCTACTGGTCGTGGCATGAACAACCGTGTTGTTTATGGTCCTGTGCTTGAGTCTGTTCCTGCTCCTGAGCTTGTCAACAGCGGCAGCATTCTGTCTCCTGAAGTAATCTCTTACGAGGTTGACTTCGAACGTGTCAAGGGTCAGTTTTCCTACGAATCTGACAAGGACACTCTCACTAATCTCATCAATGACATTGATGCTGATGGTAACAAGATCCTGGTTGCTGCTCCTAGCAGCAAAGTCATGTTCAACTTGCTGTCTAAGACTGGCATCCTTGAGTTCTTCCATGACAAAGGTTATGATGTGCTTCACATCACCAGCAAGTATGGTGCTTATGTGAACAAGACCAAGGTCAACCGTGAGCAGTTCTTTGACACCTTCAATGCTTGGGGCAAAGATCCTAGCCGTAAGTTCGTGATCTTCCACTACAGCATCCTGTCTGAAGGCATCAACGTCCACGGTCTAACACACTGTGTGTTCCTTCGTCAACTGGATGTCATCCAAATGGCACAAACTGTCGGTCGTGTTATCCGTCTTAACAAAGACGACGCTGCTGACATTGCTTGTGGTAAGATTACCCCAGGCAAGTTCGAGATGTATCGTAAGTCCACTGGCAAGGTCATCGTGCCTGTCTTCAAGAACTACGGTGCTCCTACTATCAAACGCCTTCAAAACCTTGTCGATACTATCTTCGTCAAGGGTCTCCCCGCTGTTTCTGTCACTGTCTGATCATGGAATCCACTCGTATCACTGGTCACCAAATTCTTACCTGGGAACAGGTACAGGGTCTCCTGGCAAATGAGGAGACCTTGCTAGCTGGAGGTGCTGCTATTCGTGAGAAAGCATACACTGTAGACACTACCTGGGCAGCAGCAGAGGAGTATTACTACGCTCACAGCACTGCTGATCGTGCCCTGATTCGTAAGACTGGGCAGCAGAATCAGATCGGTTGGTGGGATCCTGCTACCCAGACTCACACAGACAATCCTACCCATGCTCGTGGCATCCTGGTCTGTCAAATGTACCTGAACCAGGATCGTAAGTGTGCTTACACTGGCACTGGTCCCTACAGCATTCTTGACTACCAAGTAGAGCACATTGAGCCCAATGGTGGTGATCATCCCGACAACATGCTGCTGGTAGTTTACAACGTCAATGAAAACCGTAAGCAGTCCACCATGGATGGGTTCATTGCCCGCTGGCGCAAACGTGCTTCCAAGGGAATGGAAGAATACAACAAATGGTACGATGATACCATGAAAGCATCTGCTAAGGGGCAGAAAGAGAAGGTTAAGATTCTCAGTATGGACGAAGAAGAACTGAGAACCTTTGCTCCTATTTGTGCCAAGAAGTACCACAAATATATGTGGAGAAACATTGGTATGTCATCCCTCCAACCTTTCCGTTTGACTAAGAAAGGCGTGGCACGTGCTGGTGGCAGTCAGGGCAACTACAAAGAGGTTCTCAACACTGTCCTACAAGAGTATTTGTATGGAGACAAGAATCTGGCAGCACAGATCTTCCACACTGTTCGCTCTGGTGCTGACCGCTATGTTCGTGGATTCATCAACAATACGGATTATGTTGAGATGATGTGTGCTGCCATTGAGTTGTCAAATCACGTGGCAGTAGAGTATAATAAGGAAAAGTTCACCGCCAAAGTCCTCCGTAACACCTATTCATGGCCCCATCTAAAGTAACAAACCATTCTCTCTACCGCTATGCTGGTGGGAAGAATCGTATGAAGAAGGATCTTATCAAGATTATTCGTGATGTCAACCCAGGCATCGAATATCTTGTGTCGCCCTTCTGGGGTGGTGCTAGCACTGAAATGCTGATCGCCAGTGAGGGAGTCAAGGTCCAAGGTTACGACGTGTTTCGCCCTCTGGCTGACTTCTGGGAGATTGTGTGTGGTGAGGGTGGTGCTGCCATCCTGGCAGACGCTGCTGAGCAGCACTACCCCTTAATTGATAGCGATCACTACAAATCCTTCCTCCCAGGGTTGGATAGTGAGGACAAGTGGGAACGAGCACTGTCATTTTACATTGCAATCAAGGGTTCGTACTCAGGTAAGATCGGATGTTCTACCGTTCGTAGTAGAGCAGAGTTCAGATTGGTGGGAATTGATAAACTTAGGAATTTTCATGCTCCCAACGTGTCGTTCTGCCATGGGTCGTGCTTCGACACGATCCCAGCACACGAAAATGACTTTTTATACCTGGATCCACCATATTATGAGACTGTGAGCCATTACTATGGCAAAGATGGTGCTCTCCACAAGTCATTTGACCACGAGAGGTTCTGTGATACCTTGAAGCAACATAAAGGTGGGTTCGTGATGTCCTATGACAACAGCGATGCTGTACGCTCACTCTATCAGGGGTGGACTGAGTTCAGGTATCTTACATTCCCATACCAGATGTCTGGCACCAAGCGTTACGAGAAGACTGAACTGGTTATTGTTAAATACCCTGAGAAGGTGAAACCTAAAGTTGGTGCTTTGGAGGCATTTATGGTATGAATGTAATTAAACACACAAAGTATATCTGGGAACTGGAAGACTTCGTTCCTCATAGTGAGATTGATTACTTCCTGGGTATGTTTGAATTCTATAGCCCAGATCTCAAAGAACAGTTCAGAAATACTTCACGGGAGAATGACACATATATTGCTACAGATCATCCAGAGATGGATGAAATGGCATGGAAATGGGTCAACAGAGCTAATCAATACTATGTAAGAGAGAATCGATTCATCTACTATAACTGGGAGAAGGATCAGATGGTTAGTGGTAATGGTGATGATGATTCTACAATTTGGCGTGGACAAAATGTGATTCGTATCTATAATGAGAGTGATTCATACGATTGGCACGGAGATCAATCACCAGCAAATCATGCTGAGTTTTCTTATATCATCTATTTGAATGATGACTTTGATGGTGGTGACACAAGGTTTATGAACGATAAACTATCTGTGACACCAAAGAAAGGTACAGTATTGTGTTTCCCTGTTGATCACTATCATATCCATAAAGGTGTGAAAGTAACAGGTGGAGTCAAGAAGATTCTGTGGAACTGTGTCTATCGTCATGAGATACAAATGATGGCTAAGCAACCTTTTCTTACAGCTGTCGATGTTCCTAGATCTTCTAAGAGGTGTATATGGTAAACACATACTATGCTACATTACTATCAGTATTTGCTGTTATTGTAGTTTTAATTGCTATCGATCCTAACGTCGGTGTGTACATAGATTTACAGTTCCGTAATTTAATCGTACAGATCAAACGTTTCTATTATCTGTTGACTATTGGTGCTCAGGTAAAGTATACTAATTGGAAACTCGGTAGAGAAATAAAGAAAATACAGAGAGAATACGGTATTCCAGATGAAGAATGAATTAATGGATTATGTGATGGTTGATAATATCTTCACACCCGAAGAATGTCAATCATACATCAGTAAATTAGATCGAAATCATTGGGGACCACATAGATGGTATCAAAATGCTAATGATGAATTTCATAATGTCAAAGACTTTAGTGTAACTTATGATATTGAAGTACAGAATCTAATGAAAGATCCTGTCATGAAGTTTGCTGCCAAGTATTTTAATACACACAGACAAGGTGGAGATCCAGAGTGTCAATTCTCTGGAGTTAGATACAACAAATATTCTATTGGTGAAAGTATTCGTAGTCATGTAGATCATATCCACAGTTTATTTGATGGCAAGAAGCGAGGTATTCCAGTCATCAGTTTTGTTGGTGTGTTTAATGATGACTATGAGGGTGGTGATTTTATTTTGTGTGGAGAGAAAGTGGATCTAAAGCAGGGTGACTGTGTTATATTTCCATCAGTCTTTCTCTATCCACATGAGGTCACTCCTGTTACGAAAGGCTCACGATACTCTTGGGTCTTGTGGTCCTGGTGACCATATCATGTTACAATAAAAAAGTTTGGAGAATACCATGACTATTGAAGGACGACCAGAAATTAAAGTGCCAGAAGATTACTGGGAAAAAGAATATGCTAGGCAACGTAAAGATAGGATGCAAGATGCCATCGATGACTATCTCCAAGATGAAAAAGTAGATCCACGTCAAGCATATGAAGAGATTCTTTGCTGTATCCAAGATGTAATCTCACATCATAAAAAGAATCTTAAGAAAGCTGAAGAACTGAGGGATCTGATGCTAGGATACCGTTCAGTTGACCTAAATCTTCCAGAGAGATACTAAGCACATGTTCGAATTCGAGTCACTGTCACATGAAGTGAAGGAAGCATTAGCAGAAGATTGTGAAGACTTTCTTCTTCACAGACATATTCCTCTTCATTCACACTCTTATGATAACATTATTATTCAAGCCCTACGTGAAGGGTATCAAATGACTGGTTTCGATCGTGGACCTTATTCTAGTATAAAAAATGAAAAGTGTTGACATTAGTTTAAATGAGCGGGAGCTAAAGTTTCTCATTGATTTAATGTGGGGTGCTCCTATTGCCACTGTTAAAAATACAGCAGAACGCCATGGTATCAAAGATAATGATCTAGAAGGATACCTGGCAAAGTGCCTTGGTTACATGTACCTTGAGTCCGATTCTTAAACTGTCCATCCAACTGCCATGCCGAAGTACGATGCCCTATACTTTAAAAGTCAACGACAGGGAATCATGATCACTGACGACACCATCGATCTTCAACTCCGCCGTACCATTCTCAAGTCCATTGAAGAGATGGACATTGAGATGCTCAAGCGTATTGCTTACGAGTGCCGCTGTGAAGAGATGGGCATCTATCCCGACAGCACTTACCTTGGATACAATTGTAATTCCTAAAGAAATGAAACTTCCTGACAACAAGTACACTCAAATGGCAGTGTATTATGCTGCTACTGTGGCAGCATTTATTGTGGGCATTTCCACATTTATCTACCGATCGTGGGTAGACAACAACATGAATGACAAAGTAAGATCCTTTATTAATAAGACTTTTAGTATTATCTCTAATATTTCTGATGTCATTGTAAATGAAACAACGGTTAACGTAGCTACAAAAGTTACTAAGTAGTATAGTTGTATTTCAGATAACAACATGACTGATATAGAAAAATCCATGGTTGATGAGATGAAAGCACTCATCAAAGATCAAAACGAAAAGATTCGTAACCAAGATGACTACATTAAAGAACTACAACAAGAAATGTCAGACATGACCAACAGAGAGTATGATTGTTAATGTTCACCCTATTTGAGATTCATCATGGTTGCTCCGATGCCTGGCACAGTACAATCAAAGGAAGATGTAGAGATGTATCCAGTAGGCACGGAAGTAAGATACAGAGATCACCATGGTTGGGTCAAGTTTTGTGACCCAGAGTCAGGTACATGTAGTATCTGTATTAGAACATTCCCCGAAGATCCAGCACGTAATGTATGCTTGATCGTATATAAACATGACTTAGAGCATGTTATTCCTATCGTTGGCAACCACTCCCGAGGCTGATTATGAAGTACGCTGTTGTGTACATGAAACCAAAGAAGAAGAAACTTGTTATGGAACAAGCAGTGTTCTATAATCTTGATGATGCTTCCATGTGGGAGCAGCACATCAACAAAACCCAACACCTCAAGACAGAAATTATTCCAGTATTTGAATCATGAATGAATTTGAAGGCGACATCTTTAATGACTACGAGCTCCGTGAGAGCATTATTCGTGAGATGAGTGAACAAGAATTGTGGGAGACGCCTGAGACCCTACCAGAAGACCTGCTAGCAGACTTCTGAGGCAACCACCTTACGAAGTGTCACACGACCCCTGGGAGCGGCGCTCCTGGGGGTTATACTATATTCATACCAAACGAGGCAACCCCTTGAAGATCCAACAGTCCGCTGTCACCGTCGATTTCTTCCCTGTCGGCACTGGCAAACGCTTTGTCCAACGTGTTGTCTGGCACCCTGGTGCTGAGACCGAGATGACTTCCTTCCGTACCGTAACCCGCTCCGAGGCAATGTATGATGCTAACCAACGTATTAACAACGGTGGCACTCTTATCGACTTTAACCTTAATGAGTACAGTGGTAAAGATTACTCCCCACTATTCTGCTGATAGTGTATGTTCTTTCCTTCCACAACCACACCCTGATTG